>JAESGL010000037.1_pt1 | contig 258385 bp, 173 predicted proteins | sample 9269711 | NCBI WGS metagenome assembly JAESGL01 (sample SAMN14515918, study PRJNA621676) | algae metagenome | isolation source: Kastovskya adunca ATA6-11-RM4 and co-occurring heterotrophs from soil and... | place: Chile: Atacama Desert | collected 2011-06-27
TTTCAGTGGCTCAAGCACACTTTGGAGAATATCATGCGAATCAACCACAAAAACATCCGGGATCTATACCCGCAAAACTACTTGGGGAGTTAATGCTAAGCAAGACGTGCTTGGCTGGGGGCATACCTATTGATCCTTGGCTGCAACAACCATATGCCTATTGGCCAGAAAATTATTAAAGCAACATAACCGATATAATCAGCAAAGGAAGCTCTTTTTCCAGTTTTGATAGATTTCAGCACACGTGCAGGGAAAGTCATATAGTGCAAGAAGGCAAAGAATACGTACATAAATGGCAATGCCTCTAAGCCGTTGAAAGACATTCCTTCCCCTTCTGAAATAATGATAATAGCCGTATAGGTCAGTAGAAAAATTAGCGCATTGATAACAAAGTAGGTTCTACTCATTTCAATGCGTCCAGGCAGATACTGATAAAGCTCTATTCCAAGAATTAGCGGCCAGCAGAATATAATCAGGTGTCCTATCACGCTAAGGATGATTGTCAGCAATGGCTGATTTTCAACAGTAAAATTATTCAGAATAAGCCCCATTAGCAGGATAAGAAATATTTGCCAATGCTTAGCTGTCAAAAAGAACTTCATACCTATCAGGCAGCTTATAACACTTCAAACTTTTCTCCATATTCATTACCATTACAACAGCCACTTTCGGCTTTGTTATTCTGGATCGCTGGTGTTACTGGCTCATTCACCAGGCTCAATTGCCTCTTTAGCTCTTCTACCGTTACCTGTTGCAGCTTTATACTTACAACCTCCTCTGATCCTAAAGTTATTTCCTGGATGCCCAGCATGGGTGATTCTCCATTGCTGGCAATAGAGACAATCAGCCCCTTTTCACCTTTAGGTAGCTCCATGGTATTTTCTTCATCAAACCCGACATGGAATACTCCATTTTCATACCTTCGCAAGTCGAGGATGCTCTTGATGGAGGATAGCACTAAATACGTTTTGCATTCCTGTGTTTTGGCTACATTCGAAGCGATAATTTCAAGTTTTATAGGAACTGCATTAGGATCATTCCAAAACCTGTCACAATTGATCCATCCCAAAGTAGTAGTAGAGAAGGAATTCATCGTCAGGTTTCTCAGATTTCTTTCCCTCTTTAGCTTTTCATATTCATCAAAGCTCTTTGTTATGTAGCTGGCGTAAATGCTGTCCTTGGCACGCCCCTCTTGTAATTTAGTCTTTCTTTGATCCCTGAATATCTTAAATGTATTGGCTTGTTTATTATTTTCCTTCAGGAGCATTTCATACGCCATGCTATCGATCTCCCACAGATTTAAGTTGATGTTATCCAGATATAGTTTGAATATTTCTGCATTACAGGACTTATGAATGTATTGCATTCTGGTCTCGAACTCTCTTGTGGCGAGGAGTGTATTTTGAAACTGCTCTTGGTACAGCATTTCAACAAGCCCTCTACCGATACCACAGTAATCTACGGCCACGTCTATGCTGAATGCTGTATCTATTGTAACTTGTTCATTATCTTGTGCCAGTGATACTATCACTAGACTGTTTGCGCTTTCTTGATCCGATGAGGCAGAGTAATAAGGCCTGGTCCTTTTATATCCTTCTGGATAAAACTCCAGCTGCTCAATAGGCACTTTGGAAAGATACTTATCGGTAGCTTGTTCATTTCGCCAAACCAGCGTTCCATCATTATCAAATCCCCCCTTGAATACCTGTATATCAGGTACGCTATTATGTGAAGGCACATCCAGATAAATTTCTTTCCCCGCAGCAATCTTTAGTTCCTGCCCCAGTTCATCGGTCGCCTGTAAATACAGCATACCATCTGACTCCAGTAAATGATCATGGCTTGTGGTAGAAAGGCCATTTCTCAACATCTCATGGAGCGTGAAAGCCTCAACCAGTTCAATAGCAACTTTATCTGGCATGTTACCTTTACTATCTATAAAGGAGTTTTCAGCTATTAGTATGATCGTTCCCTGCTGACCGATAAGAACTGTATCACTGAGGCCGCTAATTACAAATGCTTGTGGTGCATCATTGATTTTTTCAAACGTACCTTCTAAGCCACCATTGAAGAACCTCGTTACCCTGGAATCCTTTTCCAAAGACTCCCTTTTCTCCATATCCTGATTACAGGAAAGGAACAAGAAACTCAATACTACAAAGAAGGGAGTGATTAGATTTTTCATAAGTGACGAGTGCAGGTACTTTATATGATCTCACGGTGTGGACCCAAGATAGCTACTACTGCCCAATTGGGGAAGCACTGGTGCAAATTGGTTATCCTTTAACCTACTTTCTTACCTTTCGATTTCCAGTTCTTTGAACATGGACTGAAATAGGTCAAGCAACGCCAGTTTTTCTTTTAGTTCTTTCGGTCCATGAATTTTTACGTGAATCATTCCGGCACCCTCATCTGTATCATAAGCAAGTTTAAGATCAACTGTGAACTTCATTCCTCTAAGAGAATAATCATACCAGTATCCCTTCTTATCCTTGGTTCCTCTAAGTCCTTCACTTATTTGCTGAAACTCCTCCTCTGATAGCGTATAGCCTACTAAGGCTGATAGCATTGCTAATACCCCAGCAAGCTTATTGGTCCAAAACCAAAATTCATATTGTATCATATGGGCTTAGAATATAACCACAACATCTAAGTATTTTATTTCCAGATGCCACCGATAACTGTTGATGCACTATAAAAGTAGTACCATGTGTACAAAAGCTGAATTTTACATATTTTCAACTTACCTTTTACAGCCACACTAAAAAAACCATTCACTCAGTCAAACTTCATCCATTCAAAATGAACAGAGGACGCCGAAAGCGCAATAATCTCAAGATCAACCACTTATAAATTATAAAAAGCCTAATACAACAGTCACATCGAAAATGTGGTGTTGCTGGAGAAAAAATAAAACTGTAAGCTGTTTTAGTATAAATAGAGCCCGTCTATAAAGTACCCGTCATTGCGAACGAAGCGTTAGCCTGCGCGGCCCGGCGGAGTGCGGCAATCTGCTTGCTATAGTAGACAGACTGCCGCAGCGGCGTACCGTTTCGTTCCTCGCAGTGACGCGTACTTTATAGACATACTCTAAATAAAGATACAAGCCCATAGATTTGATGCTCAAAGGATATAGGATACCTTGGCGTTGCATCTGCTGAAGATACTAAACATTTGATTTTTTGTTCTAAAAAGCCTGGCCACATTAAATTGAGCTGACTCCGGTAAATAAAAGAGCGAAGCCCTTGTTGAAGGCTTCGCTCAATATGGTTGCAAAAATTAACCGTAGTACTATTGTACTTTATCTGTCTCAAAAACAGGATGCTCGCAGGCACCAGGTTTATCAGTGACAGGTAGTCCCTATAGGCCTATTCTTCTTGTTTTTCAGGTTCGGTTGCTTTTTGAGCAACAGCTTTGCCCTTCTCATCGAAAAGCACGATCAGGCTTGGCTGAGCAGTTTCGCTTTCGCCCAGTGCTGCCTGGTAATATTTAGAAGTAGCTGTTGCATCATCCTGCTCCACTTCTGCCACTGCTAATACAGTATAAGCTTTGAACTCATCACTTTTTAGTGACTCCTGAACGGCTGCAGGCAAATCTGCAACTTCCATATCACGCAGACCGGGTTGTGCCGGTTTGTCAGACATTTTATCAGTAGTTATAGACTCTTCTGTATTAACGGCTGGTTTATCTTCAGTTTGTGGAGTAGTTTGAGCGAATGAAACACCCATTCCAAAAGCAATTGCTACAAAAGTTAATGCTGTCTTTTTCATATTGGTTTCTAATTATAAAAATAGTTCTGCCTACTCTATTAGAAAAGACTGTGCCAAAAATTAAAAACAACATTAATATGCTGAATTTGAGCAGTTTAACTGTAAATCCCTTTAGCTTAGCTGGAGGAATAAGTGAGGAATGCATCAACAGTCGTAGATCCATTCAACAATAAAGTGTGGAATTGTATTACGAACATCCGCAGGTGTTCAGCTTCTAAGCCTTAACTATTCTTAAGCCTGCAGCTGCTTTGGCGATCAAATAAGTGTAACGCCTGAGCAGAAATACCTTACGAACATCAAATAAATAAGCCCCCTGTAAACCAATAAACAGGGGGCTTTATCAAATAAACCAACCAACAAAAAAACATCATTCACTTAAGCTATCAACTCTGGCCGCTACAAAAGCTTCTTTAGCCCTGGCTGTCAACCCTGGCAGATAGTAGCTGTTAGCAATTTATATTTTAAGCGCACTACTCTGCTACTTTAAGCGCTACCGACGAACTCACAGGATTCTCTTCAAGTCCTTCGTTGTATACCCTTGTTTGTATAGAAAACGCTGTCCCCGGCTCCACATTAGCAGGAACTGTATAGTTAAATATCAGAGAATCGGTTCTGCTCACACTACTATAAGCAGGCACATAATCGAGCTCTGTAATCAAAGTAGTATCGTTCTTTAACAGCCAGAACTGAATTCTGTCTAAATTACCTTCTGACCAATAACGTAAATCGAAAGTAGCCTGCTCTCCCGGCTGAACTGTTGTAGTTGCAGGAGATTTTAGGGTAAAAGAAGCGATTACCGGCAGATAGCCAAGATCTTCTTTTATGATTGCTTCCAGATCTTCGGTTGGCTCCTTATCGCAAGAGGCAAAAAGCATTGCAACAAACAAAAGTGTAAATATTTTATAGATGATATTCATAGTAATCTTAGTTTATTCAAATAACCATAATGGAACATCCTGATTTTCCACTTCAGGCAGACAGGTGTTAACGCCTGGCTCTTCATCTGCGATATTTGATCGCTGTATCCATGGATTACCGGGCATTTGATTGACCACAGGTTTGTCCAGGCCGGGATAAACATTGGGATCATACTGATACCTTCTCATGTCTGTCCAGGTTTCTATCTGCAGGTAGAGCGCCAGGTATTTTTGAAGCATGATATCGGAGAGTGTTAAGTTTTCTGCTCCAACGGCAATTTCAGGACTCTGCATAAAAGCAGTAATATCTGCCGCAGCAACCCCTACTTCCGCTAAACTGGCCTCTATACCTCTTAGATAAGCGGCATAAGAAGCTGCCTTATCTGTAGCAAAGTAGGCCTCTGCCAAAATAAACTGCACCTCGGGATAAGTGAGCATGTGTAAAGGAGCGTCGGCTCTGGCATGCCAGGTGGTAGCGGTTATGTCAACATTCGCCTCGTCGGTTCCACCAGTCAGTACGCCTGGTATCAGGCCATCAGCAGGCGCTGTACCGGTTTTGGTCATATAAACACTCAGCCGCGGATCTTCAACAGCAAATGGCCCTCTGCCAGCCAGCAGGTCTACCAAATATGAGCTCGGACGCATAATCTTGTTAGTAGCATTGCCTATAAACGAAAACCAGGGGTTTGTAAGCTGCTCTTCGTACACCAGCTCAAGGTCATCTGCATTTGAGGTAAATGCCCGCTCTGCATCTTGTATGGCATTGCTTAATACTGATGGATCTTTATCTGCCAGGTGCAGGTAATACCGCGCACGCGCTGCATAAGCCGCTTTTAGCCACTTTTCCAGGTTACCATTGTATATAAAATCATTTTGTACAGTTCTTAAACCAGGTAACTCTGGCAAAGGCCTCTGCAAATCTTCAATTGCGCCATTGAGCAGTGTAATAATGTGCTCTTCGTAGAGCTGCTGCATGCTGTCGTAGCAGGGATAAAGGTTTGATGTTCCATTGTTGGCCTCGCTATACGGCGCAGCGCCATAAATATCGGCAACCGTCATGAGCTGCAGTCCCAGAAGCGTTTTGGCTATCCCGGAATAATTGTAGGCGCCTGCATCTTCTGCCCTTACAATAATATCCTGCAGGGTGGGTAAAGCTTCTGAATAAAAAGGACTCCACAGCTGGTCAAACCCATAAGGAGTATACTGGCTGATGGCCTGCCCGGCCAGGTACTGCGGGTATTGTACCCCATACTGAGCAGCTCCAAACATGGAGTTTGCAGTAAAGCGGATGGCACTGGGAAGCAGCGTTGGTAAAGTCGCTTCTTCTGTGCTTATACGCGAGGGGTCGTCATTTACATTAAGCAAACTATCGCAGGAAGCTACGAGCAGCATGCTTAATGCATAAAATATATAAGATATTTTCTTCATCTGAATTAGAAGTTAAGATTAAGGCTAAAGTAGATGCTTCTGATGGCAGGCACGTTGGAACCTACATACCCATAAACGTTGCTGCCTGGGCCATAGGCACTTTGCTCGGGATCAAAACCAACAAATGGTGAAGTCATCCAAAGGTTGTTGCCAGTAACAGAAGCCGTAATAGCGGTAAACGGAAGCCTTTCAAGCATTGATGAAGGCATTGTATAAGAGAAGCTCACATTCTGCAGGCGAATAAAGCTGGCATCCTGAAAACCATTAAACTCACGTGCAAGTCGGTATCGAAATGCCTGCTGGTACAGTTCATTCACTCCAATGGGAACTGCCATTTCGTTTTCAACCCATTGTGGTTCTTCTACTGTGCCAATATTGGTTACGCCATCAAAAACCACTAGTCTGTTGCGCAGATCGGTTTCGGCACCTGTTGGCGCTTCGCCACCGGCTGCACCATAACGCAGGCGTCTGTTGATGTCGAAAGCATAACCACCTTGCCGGGTTGTAAACAGAAAGCTTAAGTTGAAATTCCTGTAGCGTAGGCTGTTATTCCATCCTGCTTCCCAGTCTGGAAAAGCATTACCGATGTATTCATCTTCTGATAGTGCCGTTCCCTTCCAGTTGTCATTTACGTTTGGATAGCCCCCTACAATTACCAGCCTGCCATCAAACTCACTGGTTGGGTCTTCCACACGGCTAAGCTGCCAGCCGTACCAGTCGCCTGGCCTGCCACCTGTCTGTATGCGTTGCTTCACCCAGGGTGTTTCCGGCTGAAATGTGATTACATCTACGCCTTCCGGCATGGCCAGCACTTCGCTTCTCAGCCTTGTAAAGTTAAGGGCGGTGCTCCAGCCGAAATTATTACTGCGTACTACTTCTCCATCCACTAAAAGCTCAATTACGCGGTTCTGAATTTCGCCTGCATTGGCAACATACGAGGTAAAACCCGTAGCCCTGCTGGTAGGAATAGGCACGATCTGGTCTACAGAGTTCTGTATGGCGTAGGTAGCATCGAGCCTTAAGCGGTTATTGATAAACCCAAGATCAATCCCAAACTCAAAAGCTTTGGTACGCTCGGGCCTTAAATCTTCAGAACCAATGATATTATCCCTTTGTACACTTGCAACACCTCTGAAAGGCGCTAAAGTAGAATAGTAGTTGCCAATCTGGTATGGAGAAGCATCTTTACCTACCTCTGCATAAGAGGCCCTAAGCTTACCAAAGTTCAGCACTTTATTACCAGTAAGCCCTAAGGTTTCTGTAAACACATAGCCCAGGCTCACAGAAGGATAGAAAAATGATCTGTTTTCTTCCGGCAGGGTAGATGACCAGTCGTTACGGCCTGTTATGCTTAGAAAGAGGGTTTCGCGATAGTTGAACTTTACATCAGCAAACACCCCAATTATATTTCTTTCTGTTGGAAAAGATCTTACCGTGTACTGGTTCAGGTTGTTTATACTGTTGAAATCAGGTAGTATAAAGTTTGTTCCGGTACCGGTTATATTGGTGGTATTGATGGTGGTGATCTGGTTGCCCAGGGAGAAGGTAAGACCAAGCTCATTTGCAAGCTGGCGCTCACCGTTCAGCAGCAGGTTACTGTTGATTTCCTGGTAGGTCAGGTTCTGCTCAGAGATACTTCCACGGCCGGCAGATATCAAAATTGGCGGCCTTGCGATCAGAAATCTATTGATAGCGTAGTTATCTATGCCCAGGCGGTAATCCAGTTTCAACCAGTCTGTAAAGGCATAATTTAGCCCCAGGTTTCCAATGATGCGGTTGAGGTTCTCTTCCTGATAAGCATTATCTGCAAAGAAGAAAGGGTTATCCAGCTGGGTAGAGTACCTGATGGGCGTTCCATCCGGGTTAACATAGTCTTCTATATTGATCTCAGGTGCATAACGGGTAGCATAAGAAATAACACCCGCACCGCCAACACCCATTCTTGGGTTGATCCCATCGGAGTTGATAAAGTTGGCAGAGCCATCAATGGTTAATCTGTCTGTTGCTTTCAAAGAACCTGAAATTTTAACATTAGTTCTTTCAAACTCAGCGTTAGGCAAAACGCCTGTCTGGTCTAACCTACCCAGAGAACCATAAAAAGTAGCTTTATCGGTACCGCCGGAGAAAGAGAAGTTGTTCTGGAACTGATGGCCTACGTCAAAAAGCTGATCCCACTGATTGTAAGTTTCTACACCGTCTGGAATCGGAGGACCGTCAGCCCGATAATCGGTAGGATCGAAACGGCCTCTGTAGCCTGTGCTGTACCTTTCCTGCATGGGCGGGGTACGGTATACATCGTCAAAGCTGTAAGCGGTTTTAAAGTTAAAAACAGTTTTACCAGCCTTACCTGATTTGGTGGTAACGATAACGGCACCATTTGCTGCACGAAGGCCATAAAGTGCAGAAGCTGCAGGTCCTTTCAATATCGAAATAGTTTCAATGTCTTCCGGATTGATATCTGCAAAGCGGTTGGTATTGGTGAAGTTTGATCCACCCCGGCCGCCGGTAAGGTCAGTTTCATTACTTACCGGGATTCCATCTATTATAAAAAGGGGCTGGTTATTGGCGCTTGGGTTCAAAGAGTTTATTCCCCTGATAACAATATCGGCGCCAGCACCGGGGGCACCACTGCTGCTGGTAATGTTAACACCCGAAACCCTGCCCTTTAATGCATTCAACGGATTAGGCTGGTTAGTTTCCTGAATAGCTTTGCTGTTAACCTCCTGAACAGAATAACCCAGCGACTTTCTCTCCTGCTTTATACCAAAAGCTGTTACAACTACCTCGCTAAGGGTTTCCAGATCTGGTGCGAGCGCAATATCCAGGTTAGACCTGTTTCCTACTTCTACAACTTCAGGCAAATATCCTACAAACGAAATTTCAAGCTTGTTTTCATTTGGTGTAAGGCTTAATGAAAACTGCCCGTCAACATCTGTAATAGCCCCTTTATTGGTGCCCTGCACCCTAACAGTGGCCCCTACTACAGGAACGTTATCAATAGCATCAACAACCCTGCCCCTCACTATTCTCTCCTGGGCCAGCGTATACTGCCAACTACAGAGTAGCAGTAGTAATAGCATAAAAATCCGGTAGTTGTTTTTCATTCTGATCGTGTTAGTGGTTCTTAAAAAATCAGGTAGGTACGGAACAGTTTTTCGGCTTTCAATTGCTGATAACCGACTGAATGTAAGGTAACAATATTGGAATTAACATCTAATTTTCCATCCCTGAAAACAGTGATATTATTAAATCACACCCATTAAAATTTTTAAATTCAACAACCCTACACCACCACTTCACATTGCAATACCACGACCAGTCCAGAACCTACTTTTATAACTGTACTTCAAACATTTACAAAACCAAGCAACGCTTTGAGTCTATATTTTGGCAATAAACCGGGCAGTGTATGAAAAATTCAAAAAACAGGTATAGTACAAAATCAAGCACCTGCACCAGGTGTAAACTCACCACAGCCAGCCCGGGTAGTCAATGATGGTCACATCAATACAGAATTGTACATGTGATTTGTTAACAATCGTTATCAAATCAAAAATTCAACAACCCCCACTACAGCAGCATTTGGTCAATGTGCATTCGATAGTTATTGAAAGTTGATAAACACTTTAAGGTGTATCTATTTTACAGATAGAATTTCATGCTACTAATCAGGTGCAGGTAAAATTCTGACTGAACATTTTTTTGGTGAAACCAGGATAGGAAATAAGTGCCTTTGAAAAATTATTTCTACAGGTGAGTGTACATCGCAGACAAGGTCAGGTATTTTAGTAGCACAGCAAGCAGAAAGGCAAAAGAAGGATAATAGATGGGTTTGAATTTTGATAACATTGACTAAAAAAAGGTCCGGAAATTTCCGGACCTTTTAAATAAAACAGTTTCCTTTTAGCCAACTTAGAGAGAGGAAATCTGACATAAGTAATACTCAACAAGATCAAAGTTGTTTATACTTAATTTAAGGCGCTGTTTAGCGTGTGCCTACAGCCCCTGTGGTGCTATAAAAGATCCGGATCAGGTGCTTAACCAAACTTCCAGCGTACAAAAGCTTCCATGGCCTCATAGTCTGCCAGGCCCAGCCGGTGGTAGCTGTTAGCCGTTTCGCGGTTACGCTCCTGTGCCCGCACCCAGAATTCACGCTCATCATCTCCGGGAAATACCGGTCTGTCTTTTTGCGACTGATGCTGGAAAATAGCTATTTTTTTACGCGTTACCTCCTGGGGAGAAAGGGGTACTGCCATTTCTATCTCATGGGTTTCAAACTCATGCCAGGCGCCCCGGTACATCCACAGCCAGCACTCCTGGGCCCACTGTTCCTGCTTGCGCAGCTGCTCCAGTGCTGCCAGAATAATTCTGAAGCAAACAATGTGCGTGCCGTGAGGATCGGCAAAATCTCCGGCAGCAAACACCTGGTGGGGCTTCACCTGCTGCAGGAGCTCAACCGTAAGCTGTACATCTTTTTCTGTTACCGGGTTCTTCACTGTTTTGCCTGTTTCGTAAAAGGGCAGGGCCATGAAATGGATATGACTATCGGGCAAGCCTGCATAACGTGCGCCGGCTATTGCTTCTGACTTACGGATAAAGGCCTTTACGTTGCGGATTTCCTTTAAATCAACCTCATTAGGTTGCTTCTTTTTAAAGAAGCTGCGCATTTCTTCATAAGTAGCGCAAAGCGTATCACAGTCTTTGCCTATACTTTTATCGAAGTCGATGGCAAACTCCATGTACCGGAGCACATCTGTATCCCATACAGCTGTGTTGCCCGAGGTCTGGTAGGCCACATGCACATCGTGCCCCTGGTCTACCAGGCGTATAAAAGTACCTCCCATGGAGATTACATCATCGTCGGGGTGTGGTGAGAAGATCAGGCAGCGCTTTTGTGCCGGCTCTGCACGCTCGGGGCGCTGAGAGTCGTCTGCACTGGGCTTGCCACCCGGCCAGCCGGTAATGGTATGCTGCAGCTTGTTAAATACGTGGATGTTGATGTTGTAAGCAGGCCCTTTTTCCGTGGCCAGCTGGGCCATACCATGGTTATTGTAGTCCTCATCGGTAAGCTTCAGGATAGGCTTGTTCACCGTAGCCGATAACCAGATAACAGCTTTCTTGATCAGCATATCGTCCCACACACAGTCTTTTACCAGCCAGGGGGTGTTAAAGCGGGTAAGCTCCGAGGCCGCATCCTCATCAAGGATAAACTCTACATGATCTGACAGCTGCAGGTAGGTAGCAGGTACCTCACCGGAAATTTCTCCTTCTACAGCTTTTTGAATGATGGGTGCTTTCTTTTTGCTCCAGGCCATGAGAATAATCTCACGCGCCTTGAAGATGGTGCCAATGCCCATGGTGATGGCTTTGGTGGGCACATTTTCCTTACCACCAAAATCCCTGGAAGCATCGCGTCGGGTCAGGTCATCCAGGGTTACCAGGCGAGTACCAGAGTTTGGTGCAGAGCCAGGCTCATTGAAACCAATGTGACCGGTACGGCCAATACCCAGTATTTGCAGATCTAGCCCACCATAGGCCTCTATTTTCTGTTCATAGGCCAGACAGTAAGCAGCTATATCTTCTTTAGCCAGTGTACCATCCGGAATGTGAATGTTCTGCCTGTCAATATCAATATGATCAAACAGATTTTCGCGCATGAAAGTAACGTAGCTCTGCTTGGAGGTGGGTAGCATTGGATAGTATTCATCCAGGTTAAAGGTTACCACGTTTCTGAAGCTTAAGCCTTCTTCCTTATGCAGCCGTACAAGTTCGGCATACACCCCTACTGGCGTAGCGCCTGTTGCCAAACCCAAAACTGCTTTCTCTCCCAGCGCCTGCTTGCGGCGAATCAGATTTTCAATTCGCTGTGCCACCATTTTGGAAGCAATGTGCTCATTAGCATACACTGTTACCGGTAATTTCTCGAAACGGGTTTCTTCAAGAAGATTTAATCTGCCCATGTTTGTTTGGAATTGATTCTGTTTTAGTGCCTCGGGCGGGATCAGTTTAGTTAGAAAGGATTTCTCCAAAGCCAGGGGCCCGGAAAAATCCTTTCAGATCATGTTTAAATTTTGCTTTTGCACCTTAAAATCTTCAATGCAGGGTTATGATGAATATATTTTCTTGAGTCATAATGGTATTATGTTGAGAGAAAATAGATTTAGCAGAGCCCTGAAGTGATGGTTTTAAGGGCAAAGGGTAAAGTTTAAACATGATCTCATGTACCAGCTATTTACTAGCTAAACCAACCACTTTTTTTATTGAAATATGACTTTAAAATTCTGCTGGTAATCATCCAGCCTGATTACCATGATAAAAAAGCCTGCTCCTGCCTGCTGCTTGCTGAGGTTTAACTGGTGTGTTCCGGGAAAATACTTCTCATCAACAAGCCGCACTTTATTCCCACCGGTTAAAGAAATAAGATCCACAGTAACCTTTGTTGGCTTAATGATGCGCATATCTACCAACACATCGCTTTCGGAAGGAACGGGAAACACCTCAAGTTTGCTGATCACTTTAGAATCTTCTATAGCCGTTACGCCACCTACTGTTACTTTATAGGTTTGAGACCAGTCGCTCCAGCCAGAGGCATTCTGCGCCCTTATTCTCATATAATAGGTGCTGCCTTTTCTTAGGTTGTTAAAGAGCTTTGCCGTATAAGTAGGCGCCAGTGCACTATCTTCCTGCAGTATGTCTGTAAACTGTTCATCGCTGGCCCACTGGTAATGGTAGGCCATAATGCCCGGCTGACTCTCCCACTCAAAGCGGGCGAACAAATCTGTAGTGACTGTTTGCTGCTGCAGCGGTTTGGAAAAAACAGGTACTATGTTATTCTCAATAGTAACAACATTACTTAACTCGCTTTGATGGTTGGCAGTGCCCAGCTCGGTTACCACCCAGTAGGTAGTGCCAAAGGGCAGATCAGCAGTAGGAATCACTACTTCTTCGGCAGTTGTAAGTGCCCGTACCGAACCATTGGGTATACTTGCTGCATCTGCTGGCGCTGCATCCAGGCTGTACAGCAGGTACCTCTTAAAATCATGGGTATTTTCTGCGTTTCTGCTCCAGCTTAACACATAATCTCCGGTAGCTTCATTAAGCTGCACAGATAGTTCCTGCGGAACGGCTGGTTGATCCCCCTCTATCCACTCCATGACCGGCGGCGCAGCAGGGTAAATGTATGTTTTCTGCTTCAGGAGATCAGTAAAACCATGTGGGTTTGCGGTAAGAAAAGATGCTCTGAAAAAAACACTACCCAAGGCATTTTTATCCCTGTGCTCCCGAACAATCGCTATCTGGTTAAGCACTTCATGCGCTGTTTGTGCACTGATGGTTGCAGTATTGTCTTTTCCTGTTCCCTGAATTGAGGCCTGTTCTTCCATCATGCCAATGGAGTTCATAAGCTCTCCTGCCCTTCTGCCGCCCGGGCTTGTTATTTCATTAAGGGTATGCCCGGCATATAAATGGCGCCCGGCAGCAAATGCCTGCTCTGCCCACCATACCAGCAGCTTTCTGAAATCCTGCTGGCCACCAATGGGCCAGTATAGCTGGGGGGTTATGTAATCGACTGTTTTGGCATCAAGCCATTGCAGTGCATCGGCATAGATGTTGCTATAGGCCGACATCCCTACGATGCCTTCCGGCGTTCCGCTCTTCCAGATGCCGAAGGGGCTCACGCCAAAACGAACCTGGGGTTTATGTGTTTTAATGGTCTCGTAGGTGAGCCGGATGGTTTCGTTGATGTTGTGCCTGCGCCAGTCACCTACATCAGTAAAACCTTCTCCATGCGCAGCATAGGTTTCGGCATCTTCAGTGGTGGTTCCGGAGTAGGAGTAAAAGTAATCGTCGAAGTGAATGCCGTCTACCGCATAATTCTGCACAATTTCTTCTACTACTGAAGCAACGTACTGCCTTGCCTCCGGAATTCCGGGGTTAATAATTTTACTGCCAGAGCTGTACTCCAGCATCCACTCGGGCCTGGTGTTGGAGATGTGATCCTGGCTGTATTCTATTGTAGCGGTTGTAGAAGCATTTACCCGAAACGGGTTTATCCAGGCATGGAGCTCCAGCCCTCTTTTGTGTGCTTCCTCAATGGCAAACGCTAGGGGATCATAGCCTGGGTCCTGCCCCTGCACGCCAGTAAGGTAGCGCGACCAGGGCTCTTTGCTGGAGTTATAAATGGCATCTGACTCTGTTCGCACCTGCAGCAGCACAGCATTCTGGTTGGCAGCCTTGATTTCATCAAAAAGCTTGATCAGTTCATTTTTCTGGGTCTGCTGATCGTTGGCTTTGGGCCAGTCTAATTTAAAAACTGTAGATACCCATACTGCCCTGAACTCACGGTTGGGCTGTAAGGGTGGATCCTGAGCATAGGCAACACGCCCGGAAAAGAGGGCAAGAACAAAAAAGAGTGAGTATATGTGCTTCATGTAAATGGGTTTGAATTGGAGTAAAGACACCAGATAAGAATAAGCCAGAGCCTGTACTCTCTACAGGCCCTGGCTTATTTATGTACCTATCTGGGCACAGTATCTACAGCAATACCATAAGGCAGATAGCCTGGCAGGTACATCTCAACTTCGGAACCATCAAGCTTGGCGCGTTTTATTCCGGAAGTTGCTACGTCATTACCTGCATTACGATAGCCCCAGTAAACATATTCGCCAAGCACAGCAATACCGGTTATGCCCAGGTACTGAGCAGCACTGCCATCGTCATCAAGATTGGTACCGGGTGCATACTGCTCAATGAGGGTAACCTCTGTGCCATCGGTGTTGGCCACATACATGCCGATGGGTAAAGCGCCGGAGGGCTGGTTCAGGAAGAAATAAGCTTTGTTGTTTGGTGCATCAATGAACATAGACCTGATGGCAAAATTCTCCATCAGCTTATCGCCTGTTACCATGCCTGCATCATTTTTAGGAAGGCTCGGGTCGATGATGTAAACACCTTTGCCGTTGCTGTTTTTAGTCCACCACAGCTTGCCATTGTGGCTAGCAACTGTTCCGTTCTGGTTACCCCAGCCAATGCCGGCACCATAAAAAGCGGTTTGGTTGTGGTGCAGCCAGAGCGTTTCTGCACCCATGGGCAGGTTTTCTGCAGATTTAGCAATCTTGTGTATACCATTGAAGCGGTCGGTAAAGTAAAGATCGCTGCCCACCACTGTCATAGAGAAAGGTACATAGTGGCCTGCACCACCGGTGGCAACTGTTTTTTTACCTGACCCATCCAGCCCAAAAGAAAGAATTTCGCCGAAGGTAGCAGTACCCGTATGTTTATCAGTATTGGTAACATACACGCGGTTACCATCCACAAACATGGTCATGGGTTTGCTGTTATCCGGCAGCACAATGCCGGTAGATACAACAGGCTCTGCAGCATCTGTTTCCGCAGTCATAAAGATTCGCTTCATGTAGATCTGCTTGGTAGCCATGTCAGTAAAGTAAAGCGTTGGCGCCAGCTCTTCTTTAACCCTTACCAGGGTCTGAACAGTGAGTAGTTCTTCTCCATCGTTCAGCTTAAGCGTTACCTGTTTGTCGCCTGCAGAAGTAAAAGAAACCTGCGGATTTCTGGCACTGGAAGTGGCAGGATCGCCATCTTCGAAGGTCCACTCAAAGGTGGGGGTTGTGCCTTCAAACTGATAGAAGCTTACATCAAACTGAACCAGATCTTCCGGAAGGATGCTTTCTGGTGAAAAGGAGATTGTAGGCACTTCCTTGTTAACCACATAGGTTTGGGTATACACCTTATCTTCTGCCCCGCCCTCAACAGTAACTTTTACTTCGTAGGTGCCGGGCTCTTCAAACCGTACAGTATCAGGTGATATACCGAGATAGGTATTTGATTTGTCCGGGTCGTTCTTGAGGTATCCCTGGCCAAAATCCCAGTGGTAAGCCAGGCCGTGTTTGGAGGCATTTACAAATATCATGTCTACGGGTGCCTCAAGCGGATGCTGCTCATCCACAACATTTCTGGTTTTAAAGTATGCAGAAACATCAGGTGCAGGCTGCTCTTCGTCTTCTTTACAGCTCACGAATATGAATAAAGCAGCTATGAGCGCAAGTAATGAGCTTCGTAAAATATTAATGTATTGGGTTTTCATGACTATCGGTTTAGAGGATAATATTTTACTCTTCGAGAGCGCCAATCTTTACACTGCGTATAGGTGAGTCGTTAAAGCCGTTGGCATTGTATACCCGCATCTGAAAGTTAAGCACACTTTCAGCCGTGAGGTCAATAGCTGTGATGATGGCCGGCAGATCTTCCCAGCTTGTGCTTACCCCGTTTGCCGCTAAGGCCTCCAGTATGGCCTGCTTTAGTTCTGCAGCATACGCCAGCTCATTGAAGGTGGCCAGCTTATCCAGTTCTCCATCCTTGATCTTCAACTGCTGGTATGCTGCCGGTATGGGGTACTGCATGGCTTTGTTGTAAGCGTTACGGGCAGTCTCATAATTTAGCGGATCATGCGCCAGGTCATCACCAAATTGGGCCATTTCCGTTTCTATGATGGTGCTGATCGGCACTGTTATTTCTCCCCCGCCATCATCTACCTTAAAGGTACCCGTAAGGCTAACCATCTCGTTCCTCATCAGCACCAGCTTCTGAATATCATCATTGATTGTCCAGTAAAGCACATTGTATTCTATGGTTGCGCCTGCAGGGTATAGAGCCTGTACACCAGAAAGGGTAACAAAGGGCACCTTATGCTCACCTACCACCGTTCCCAGCTCAGCCAGGGGATCGTTTTTCTCACATGAAAACAGGGCAGTAGCCGATGCCATCATGAGAAGCCAGGTATATTTATATAATATTTTCATTTCCATTAGTTTAAGGTCTGCTCCAATTATTGCATCCACCAGAGTTTTGTAGCCAGGAAGGAAGGATCTTTAGCACCCAGCCGCTCTATTTCCGGCAGGTTGTAGATGTACTCCGTTTCCATATTATAGGGTATGCGGGTGATCCAGCCGGTATCGCCATAAGCTGCTGTGTTTACCCTTGCCGGGCGGGTTAAGCCGGGATACACTTCTGTGCTCCATGCATGGCGGCGCATATCTACCCATGCTTCCGGATGCAGGTAAAGGGCAATCAGCTTTTGGGTAATGATGTGGCTCAAGGTAAGCTCCTGGGCGCTTTGGGCCACAAAAACAGGGTTAGCTAAATAGGCGTTTATCTCAGCAGCATCAACCTCCAGACTTTGCATATCGCTGATGATTCCTGCCCGGTAGCTGTTGTATGCTGTGTTCTGATCAGTTCCAAAAGCAGCCTCTGCCTTAATGAAGTGGAGCTCTGCCTCTGTCATATAGGCCAGTGGAGCGTCGTCGCTGGTAAGGGCCATATCCAGCAGGTCTGGCAGCTGGTCGGCTTCGATGGCGCCACGCCCAACACCAGATTCAAGGGCTATGATTTCGCCACTGCTGTTAGGTTCAAAATGTTTGAAGGCTCGTGGGTCCAGGGCATCGCCCCTCTTCAAAAAACTCATAAAGAAAGTAGCGGGTGCAGAACTGCTCAGGGCATTTGCACGCATGGAATACAGCAAAGGCCTTGCCTGCTGCGGTCCCCAGGGGTTCCTGGTCCATACATCTGTTCCGGTAAAGGTATATAGCGGTGTTTCCCAGCCTTGTAAAGCAAGATCTACCTGTTCTATAATTTTGTTTTTATCTACGCCGCGGTTAGTCTGGTGCAGCAGGTAGCGTGCCTTTAAGCCATGTGCAAAAGCTTTCCATGCCTGCAGATCACCACCAAAAACAGGATCATTGCCGGCAGTCATCGGTCTTACCACATCAGCATCTATGGCAGTTTGCAGGTGCTGAATACCTTCATCAAGCAAGGTACCGATTCCGGCATATACTTCTTCCTGTGTGTCGTATTTAGGGCTGTCTTTTCCGGTAAAGGCTTCTGTGTAAGGCATGTCTCCCAGTACATCTGTTGTATTCAGGAAAGAATAGGCCATCATTACCTTACCTACGCCCTGGTAATTAACCGCCAGGGGATCTTCGCTGGCCTGGCGCAGCATGTTTTGGATGTTGCCTGCTACATCGAAGTAGTGGTGCCTGAAAAGCCCAACCCTTGTTTCCAGGCTGTAGTCCCAAATGTCGCGGGTGCGGTCGATGCCAGTTTCTGTGGCCAGCTGCTGGGTATAATAGGCGCTCATTTCGCCAACGTTATAGGTAAGTGTTGCCGAATTGGCCAGGATACCCGGCAGCATATTACCCGGCGCTGTAGCAGTTGGGTTGTTTGGATCTTCGTTCACATCCAGAAATTCTGAACATGAGCTGAACATAAACACAGCAGCACTAAACGCCAATATTTTATGGTATGTAGATTTCATTTTTTTTGTGATTAGAATGATGCTTTGATACCAAAAGTAACGCCCTTCATTTGCGGTATACCTCCGTAGTCGATACCAATGGTACCGGAGCCACCACGGTTACCAGCCATGCTTACTTCAGGATCAATGCCTGTATAAGGAGTGAAAAGCAGCAGGTTTCTGCCAGTGGCGGTAATCTGCAGGTTTCTCATGCCTATGCGGGAGGCCAGTGTTTTGGGCAAATTGTAACCCAGCGATACATACCTGAGCCTTGCCCAGTCAGCATCTTCCAGGAAGTTGGCATCTACGGCAGCATACTCGGTCTGGAAGTAAGACTGATCAAGCACCACTTCTTTGGTGTTTTCTACCCAGGAGGGGCTTTCTTCGGAGCCTACATTTACCAGGCCGTTGAATACGTATTTCACATTACGGTAATCTTCCAGCATTTCGTGCATACCCGCACTCACCATGCTTTTTGACACCACGTTTAATACTTTGCCTCCTTTGCGAAAATCCCACAGGAAAGACAGGTTAAAGTTTTTATAGTTAACACTGTTGGTAATACCTGCGATCAGGTCTGGCTCACGGTCGCCGAGGTAGTTGTCCCTGGCACCTTTCTTCTTAGGCAGGCCGTTCTCATCAATTTCCATGCGGCCATCTTCGGTATACACATAATCGATACCAGCAATACCGAAAAGCGGTTTTCCTGGCATGGAAGAGGAGTTACCGGCAGAGGTCTGGCCGTAAGACTGGCGGTATTCAGACATATGTGAAGGAAGACTCTCCAGCACTGCATCGTTATGAGAAAGGTTAAGGGTAACATCCCAGCTTAAGCCTTCCTGTTGCAGAATGGTACCGTTAATCATTACCTCATAGCCTTTGTTGGAAACAGAACCGGCATTGAACGTCTGGATTACATAACCAGTGGCTGGTGATACCCTTGCGGTAATGATCTGGTCTTCTGTAAGCATATCATAGTATGTTACATCTATGCCCAGGCGGTTATTGAAGAAGCGCAGCTCACCTCCTATTTCCTTAGAGGTTGTTAGCTCCGGCCTCAGGTTTGGATTACCGGCGGTATGGTAGTTCAGGAAACCGCCACCCTCTGAAAGGTTAGGCGCTAAAACAGGCGTTAAGCTGTGAGGTGGCGCATCGTAGCCAACCTGTGCCCAGGAGGCACGCAGCTTACCAAACGAGAATACCTTTCTGCTAAATGGAAGCAACTCTGAAAATATTAAACCGGCACTTACAGAAGGGTAAAAGAAAGAATTATTCTTTTCTGGTAAGGTAGAGGACCAGTCATTACGCCCTGTAACCCCCAGGTAAGCAATACCATTATAATCCAGCTTTACATCACCAAAAACACCTACTATGTTGCGGCGAGATGTACTGCTGGTTAGTCTCTTGATTTCAAGATTGTTAAGGGAGTATAGTCCTTCATTCAATAAACCTGTACCGGAACCTTCGAGACCGCGGGTAATATCTTTGCGAATAGAGTTACCAAAGGTGCCCAAGACTGTAAGTTTAGGCGTGATGTTTTTGTCTATGTTTATGAAGAAATCCGAGGACAGGATTTCATTATCGCGCTCCAGTTCACGTACGGAACCGGTACCATTTCCGCCTGTGCTAACAGCCTCCTGGCTTTTCAGAAACAAATTGGTTCGGTCCATACCCAAACGATAGGTAAGGCTTAGCCACTCCAGGGGTTCATAGTTAATGCTTGCCTGGCTAATCCAGCGGTTTACATCATCTACGGTAGGGTTATTCTCTAAAATCCAGTAAGGATTGTCTGACTGAGAAGCATAGGTATCGATGGGCAGCAACCAGCGTCTTGTACCATCGGGGTTCAGGAAGTTGCTCATATTATCTACCAGCGGCCAGGTCATAATCCGGGTCATGTAACCACTGGAGGTGTTAGAAAATGTTCTGGTGTTTTCAGAAGCAATGTAATTAACAGAAGCTGCCAGCGTAAGGTTATCCCGCAGCTTGTTAGAGCCCTTCAGTAAAATGCTGTGCTTGTTGTAATCTGTAAGCGGAACAATACCTTCCTGGTTCAGGAAATTGTAAGAGAAATACACCAGTGTCTGTTCGTTGCCACCAGATACGTTAAAGTCATAGTCCTGTGTAACACCTGTCTGGAAAAAGTCTTTCTGGTTATCAAAAATCTCCTGATCGCGGCGGTAGGTTGGTCCCCAGGAAAAGGTGGAGCTGTTATCGGGCAGTCCGTTCGTGCCCCGCTGATAAAGCTTTTGTTGTGGCATGTACCTGGTAGGCCTGTCTAAACCTAAAGCCGCACCAAAATTTATTCTTGCTTTACCTGGTATACCAGATTTGGTGGTAATTACAATAGCGCCATTAGCTGCCTGAAGACCATATAAGGCTGCTGCTGCAGGTCCTTTCAATACGGTCATTGTTTCGATGTCGTCAGGGTTAAGGTCCATAGCCCTGTTGCCGCCTAAATCAACAGAAGAGTTATCGATGGGAATACCATCCACAATAAAAAGGGGCTGGTTGTTTCTGCCTTCTCCAACCGAGGAGGCACCACGAATAAGGATTTGCGATGGAGCACCAGGACCACCGCTGCCGGTTATGTTTACCCCGGCAATTTTACCCTGCAAGGCATTAACAATGTTAGTCTGCTCTGTTTCGGAGATTTCTTTTGCACTTATCTCCTGAACAGCATAGTTCACCGCCTTTGCTTCCTGCGGCATACCAAAAGCACCAATTACTACTTCTTTCAGCTGTTCTACATCTTCCCGCAGGGCAATGACTAGCCTGGTTTTACTGCCTACTTCAACCTCCTGGCTCTGGTACCCGATAAAGTTAACCTGCAGCGTGTTTTCTTTAGGGTCAAGGCTTAGCCGAAACTCGCCATCCACATCTGTGATGACGCCCTTGGTGGTTCCTTTAACACGTACGCTGGCGCCTATTACAGCAGATCCATCGGCAGCATCTGTAACCTTGCCACTGACCGTCCGCTCCTGAGCCAGAGCATACTGCCAACTAAACAATAGCAGCAGTAAAAGCATAAAAATTCGATAGGTGTTTTTCATTCGAATGGTATTAGTATTTCTTCGAAACTCGATTGGTTTTCCGGTTTACAAACCCTAAGGTCTACTGAAGGAAGCAGTTGCGATTATCAGGTGTCAATTTTTAAAAAGTGAGGTAAGTTTCCATCCCTGAAAACAGGGATATTGACAAATCACTGTTATTACAAAAGCCTGAAAAAAGTAATATTATTATATAATTTAACAGAGTCATTCTAGTTTAATGCAATGCAATCGTTTTCTAAAGTAGGGCTTTCAAAAAAAATGGCTGCTACTGCAGCCATAACTCCAGGCCAGGATGCCGGAAAAGTATAAGTAATAAAACCCAGATTTTACAGATATTTTACTGCGCGAGGAAGCGCTGCCTTAGTCGAGTGAGGAGTGTATTATAAATAGATGATGAAACTCAACTGTTGTTGCAGCTGCTGCTGATGTTAAATAATAGATATAACGGACTTAAGCGTAGGCACTACTTTGCAATAATGCTCTTTTTCTCCTCCTGAGCCAGTAGTAACTGCTGTTGCTTGAATGCTTCCCATTCAGCTATTCTTTTTCTTTCCAGCTCATCTTCGGGCTCCAGCTGGTGCTCCCAATCGAAGGTTTTTCGGTCCCAGCTTAGGGAATTGCCCTGCACCTGGAATACAGTATATCCCGGCTGAAATCCCTTCCAGTTACCACCCCACCAGGCTGCACTTACCGATTGGCTGGTGATGTACCAGACACCATTGAAACAAAAATCTTCGGGTACGTGGCTATGCCCCTGCAGCACAGCTTTTACCCCATGCCGCTCTATGATATGCCTGAATTCCTGCGTATCCTCTACCACCATATGGCCGATGGCATTGTAATCCTTGTCTCCGTTCAGCTGGCCAATATGACAAAAAGCCGCAATATGGGTCATGATAACGGTAGGCTTTTCGCTGTTTTTCCCTAAATCGAAGCGCAGCCATTCCAGTTGCTCCTCTCCGAATTTAGCTTTGTAGGAGGGGCCGTGCGCTTCCTGGGTAGGATAAATAGAGTCCATTACCACAAAATGCCAGCCTTTGTGATTAAAGCTGTAGTAGCTTTTTTCCATGCCCAGCTTTTTCATGATCAGCACTTTTCCCAGGTCAGGATCATCGACTGCTACTTTTCTGCGCGAATTCCAGCCCAGCACATCGTGGTTGCCAATGGAGTTATAATAGGGCATCTTCAGCTGGTCTGATATCTGTTTGTAAAGTGTCAGCTGATCTTCAAATTCCTCTTTGGCTGTGTAATTCCCATCAAAAGCCAGGTCTCCTCCCATCAACGCAAAATCGGCCTTTTTTTCCCTTTTATTCACCGTTTCTATACAGGCCTGGTATCCTTTATGCCCCTTCCGCTTTCTTCTCACATGCATATCAGTCAGGTGAAGAAAAGAAAAGCTGTCTTTTTTGGCCGCTGGCCCATCTGTTGCCAAAGTTGGCAATACCAGCCCCAGGCTGGCGCCTGCAAGCGTTACTTTTTTCAGGAAACTGCGTCTGTGGTTGGTAATCATGAGCTCAAAATTTAAACATACTATTTACAATGCCTGCTCCTGCCTTAAAAGTTTCATTGATGCTAACTGGCAGCCGGCCAGCGGCTTCTGTTTTACCAGACAAAACGTTTGCAACTGCACTATGCATGTATTTATTTTCCTGGTAGCATAGGAGAATGGCTTTGGCAGCAGCATAGTCCTGTATTTTATCCAAAGCATAAGCATTGCCAAAAAAAGACAGGACTACCGGCCGTTGCTCCATTAGCTGTTTTAGTGCAGCAGCGCCTATAGTAGGAAGATCGAAATTGTTTTTGGGTTTTACACTAATACCATGAAAAGCCAGCAACACTTCATCATACTCCCGGAGCTGCTCAACAAGCATCCACAAGGCTTCTTCTCCATCCTTTTCATTCCAGGAAAAGATTTGTTCCATACCACATTCGCTTTTTAACAGGTCGGAAAAATGGCTGATACCCCCGCTATTGTGGATGAGCTTTAAATGATGCTCCAGGGAAGGATCATTCAGCTGCTGGCTGATACACTGAATGTGAAGGGCAGCCCGCTTTTTAGCAGGCTTCAAAGGGATTATCTCCCCATCATTACGGAGCAGGGTAAGCGCATGTGCTGCAAGTTTCCTGTTGAGTTCAGCTACTTCCGGGTCTGCTGATTGCTGCTGATATTCTTCCGGATGGATTGGCTCCCAACGATTCAGTCCTGTCCATTCCTTCATGGCCAGTATTCGGCGCAGCTTTTCTTCCAGCCATTGCTCGCTCAGCGCTCCCGATTCAATGGCTTTTTTAACTTCCTGTATTCCGGCTGAAACACTTACGCTATTGGTAATAATGTCATTTCCGGCCATCAGGGCCAGTTTATCAGCTTCTCCGGGCGCATAGTGAAGCGTAATGCCTTTCATGTCCATGGCATCTGTGATGATGAGTCCTCTAAAACCCATCTCTTCACGGAGCAGATCTGAAATTACCCTTTTTGAAAGTGTGGCAGGCATGTTTGGCCGGTCGTCCAGGGCAGGTATGTGCAGGTGCGCAGTCATAATAGCGCCAAGGCCTGCATCTATTAGCTGCTGGAAGGGATATAATTCTACGCTCCTGATGCGGCCCTCCGAATGTAGCAATACAGGTAGGGCCATATGAGAGTCGGTGTCCGTATCGCCATGCCCGGGAAAGTGTTTGGCCACGGCCAGTACATTATTTTCCTGAAGCGCCAGCATCAACAACATTGCTTTACGGGCCACTAATTCTTTATTTTCTCCAAAAGACCGAAAGCTGATGACCGGATTTTTGGAATTATTATTAATATCTGCCACTGGTGCCAGGGGAGACTGCACCCCTAAAGCCCTGCATTGCCTGGCCAGTGAAGCGCCCATTTCGGCAATGAGTCTATTATCTTCAACAGCGCCCAGGGCCATCTGGTAGGGAAACTGTACCGCCCCCTGTAAGCGCATGGCCAGGCCCCATTCTGCATCTATGTTGATGAAAAGGGGTGTTTTGCTAAGCGCCTGGTACTCGTTTGTTAAGCTGGCCTGGCTTTGAGGATCTCCCTGAAAAAAGGTTATTCCGCCAATATGATATTCTGTAATCAGCGTTTTGATCTGTTGCACATGCTCAGCACCTCTATTTGAGAAAGCAGCCACCTGAAACATTTGCCCGATCTTTTGCTCCAGCGTCAACTGGCCCAGCTGCTTGTTAACCCAGTCACTGTTGAGGTATTGTAAAAAAGGAGGTTTTATGGTGGGCATGGGGTATGGGGTATGAGGTGTGGGGTGTGGGGTGTGGGGTGTGAGGTATGAGGTATCGGGTTTGGGGTGTGAATTGGGGCAGTTACCTGCTGCGGCCGTATTCGGGATTGATCCTAAGGCGGCTGATGATGTAAAAGCCTGGTATTCCAGAAATCAGTACCCAGATAAAGAACAGCTCATAGCCTACAGCCTCCTGCACAAGGCCACTGAAAAGCCCCGGCAGCATCATGCCCAGCGCCATAAAGCCGGAGCAGAGGGCGTAATGGGCCGTTTTGTAGTTTCCTTCAGAAAAATACATCATGAAGACCATAAAGGCCGTAAAGCCAAAGCCGTAGCCAAAAGTCTCTATAAAAACCGCAGTAGATACCAGCCACAGATCGCTGATCTGAAAATAGGCCAGCAGCACATAGGCAATCTGAGGCAGGTTTAGAGCAGCGGCCATGTACCACATCCAGTATTTAAGGCCTTTTCTAGATATGGCTATACCGCCCAGTATACCGCCCAGTATCAGCCCTACAGGCCCAACGGTGCCATAGGCAATACCAACCTGCTGGGTAGTAAGGCCAAGGCCGCCGGCTGCTGCTTCATCCAGAAAGAAGGGCGCAGTCATTTTTACCAGCTGTGCCTCGCCCAGGCGGTACAAGAGTATAAAAGCAATGGCAATGCCTGCCTGGTCTTTCTGAAAAAAGGTTTTGATAGTAACACCAAACTCCCTGATGATTGCGCCATAGCCCTTAAACGCCCGATCTTCTTCTACCTTAGGCAATATGAAATAATGATACAAAGCAAGCACGGCCATAAGGGCAGCCAGACCATACAGAATATATGACCATGCCGTGCTCACCACACCCAGCGATTGTTCAAAATAACCACCCAACCACACCACCGCACCTTGTGTAAACAGCATGGATATCCTATATGCCAGGCTGCGAATGCCTACAAAAAAGGCCTGCTGATCATCACGCAGGCCCAGCATATAAAACCCATCTGCAGCAATATCGTGGGTAGCGGAGCTAAAAGCCAGCAGCCAGAATAAAGCCAGTGATCCCTGCACCCAAAAAGAAAAAGGCAGGGTAAAAGCAATGCCCGCCAGCGTAACCCCCACAATAAACTCCATGCCTACCGTCCACCATTTCTTAGATTTGAGCAGGTCAACAATGGGTGCCCAAAGTGGTTTTATTACCCAGGGCAGGTAGAGCCAGCTGGTGTAAAAAGCAACCTCTGCATTACCAAGGCCCATGTTTTTATACATCACCACGGCCACAAACATTACTACCCCATAAGGAATACCCTGTATAAAGTACAGGGAAGGCACCCACGACCAGGGTTTATTTTTAACAGGCTTTTCCTGCTCTGGAATTTCTTTCTCTACAGCTACGGTATTCATCTTAACATTCCTTTATAAATTCCCGGCGACGAGCCCTCTATAAGTGTGGCGTTAACCGCTTTTTGATAAAATTCTGCAGGGCCTACTCCGCCAATAATGCCATAGGCATAGCCCAGCCCCTGCAATCCCCATAGGGCCTCCAGCAGCAGCAACTTCCCCAACCCTTTTCCGCGGGCTTGCTCCAATACACCTGTAGGCCCAAAAAAAGCCTTTGAGGTTGCTTCGTAACAGGCAAAGCCGAGTATTTCTCCGTTTTGCACTGCCAGGTAGCAGCTTACCGGACTATTGGCATAGGCACTCTCTGCTTCGCTTGCCCAGTGTGGATTGAAATGAGTTTTTACCCATTGCACCACCAGGTGCTTTTCAGGAGCAAGTGCCCGTCGTATTTCAATACCAGCCAGGGCAAGCGTTTCACTTAAATCATGAATAGCTGCTCTGGATGGCAAGTCATACAATTTCACCAGCATGTCCATAAGTCTCCTCCCTATTGTAAGCGTATCTGCCCCCTTTTGCCCCTGGTTTTAATCACTACAGGAGCGCCTCCCACACTTTCGTTATGCAAGCGGTCTACTGCCGTAATAAGGTAAGTATATACTGTTCTTTTATCAAGTGTTTCATCTACCCAATACTGTGTGGCATAAGGGTTTCGCTGTACAATGGCTGCTATGTTTGCAGGATTGTGTACATCAGGCCGCTCCCCTTCTTTAAACCGGTACACCACATAGTAAGCACTATTGCGCGAGGCGCCCTCCTGCCATTCGAGCCTTACGCCATCTCCCTGCGAGCCACTGACGCTCTGCAGGCCTGGTGCCTGTGGAGCCACGGCAGGTATCCAGGGCATGGTGGGTACCAGTGCTTTATGCTTGTAGAGGCTATTCATTTTTTCAACAACTCCCTGCTTGTTCTGCTTAAATACTTTTGCACTAAAGTACATGCTGCCATTTACCTGCGGATAGGAGCGATTCAGGGCTACCTGGTTTACGATTTCGTTAGGATCTTCCCAGCCTTTTTCGCCCATGCGGTAAATGCCCTGCCCTATGTACAGGTGCCTGCCATACGCATTTTTGCTCCACCAGTCTACCAAAACTTTGTAATCGGCCAGATCAAAGCCAATGTGCCAGTAAATCTGTGGGGTAATATAATCAATCCAGCCTTCTCTGAGCCACTTTAACACATCCGCAAACAGATCGTCGTAGTTGGTTTGGCCGGCTTTTGTATTGGAGCCCAGGGGGTCTTTGGCTATGTTACGCCAAACGCCAAAGGGACTGATCCCAAACTTCACATGCGGTTTTTCTGCCTTAATTCTTCTGGATAGCTCTTCTACAAAATAATCTACATTGTTTCTTCTCCAATCTTCGATATTCTCATAATCGGCCTTGCCGTAGGCAGCATAGGAAGCACTGTCGGGAAACTCCTGGTTGGCAATGCGGTAAGGATAAAAATAGTCGTCGAAATGCACGGCATCAAGGTCGTAATGCTTTACCGTTTCCATGATGGAGTTAAACACAAACTCGCGGGCTGCAGGGATACCCGGATCGTAATACCATTTGCCCCCATACTGCACAAACCACTCGGGGTGCTTGTTAATGGGGTGGTTGGCCGAATGTACAAAGCTTTCGCTCATGCTGGCCCTGTAGGGGTTAAACCAGGCATGAAACTCCATACCTCTTTTTCTTGCCTCCTCAATCATAAAACTGAGCGGGTTGTAGTAGGGCTGCGGTGCCTGCCCCTGCGTACCGGAAAGATACTCCGACCAGGGCTCGTAGGAGGAGGGATAGAGGGCATCGGCAACGGGACGTATCTGCATGATGATGGCATTCATGCCTACAGCCTGCAGGTGGTCCAGCAGCTCCACATACTCCTGCTGCTGTTCCTGTGCGCTTAATCCTTTTTTTGTGGGCCAGTCAATGTTTGCTACTGTGGCTATCCAGGCAGCACGCATTTCACGCTTTGGCGGTTGCTGTGCCAGGCTGGTTAAAGACAGAAAAATGGTGGCCAGCAACACAAAAAAAACAGCCTTGTTGAGCATCTCTAATATTTTTAATCAATGAATAATTTTTCAGCAGCGCTATTCCTTCCCTCTGCTTTTCTTCCGGAAAGTTTTTGAATCCTTATTTAGTATCCCAGGCTACTATGGCTTTTCTTACCGATCCGTGTGTGATCAGTAATGATTTTGCAGTTTCGTAATCAAGCTCCCCCAGCGCTTCCATAAGCATGCGGATGCCCCGCTCCACCAGCTTCTGGTTGGAGAGCTGCATATCCACCATTTTATTGCCTTTTACCTTGCCCAGCCTGATCATGGCGGCGGTAGAGATCATATTTAAGATAAGCTTCTGTGCAGTGCCGGCTTTCATGCGGGTGCTGCCTGTAACAAACTCTGGCCCAACCTCTGCTACAATGGGAATATCCACCACCTGTGTAATGGCAGCACCCCTATTGCAGGTAATACAGGCAGTAAGCAGGCCCGCGCCCCGGGCCATCAGGAGGCCATGCTTTACATAAGGCGTTCTGCCCGAGGCCGCTATGCCCACCAGCGTATCTTTAGCCGATGGGTTAAACTTCTGCAGGTCTGCCCAGGCCTGTGTCTCACTGTCTTCGGCTCCCTCAACGGCACTGCGTATGGCTGCATCGCCACCTGCTATGAGGCCAATTACCAAATCAGGATCTGCGCCGTAAGTAGGCGGAATTTCAGAGGCATCGAGTATACCCAGCCTTCCGGAGGTACCAGCCCCAATATAGAATAGTCTGCCGCCCTCTTTCATACGCTCCACCAGGCCTGTTACCAGCTTTTCAATCTGTGGTATAGCCCCGCCAACAGCCTGGGCTACTTTCAGATCTTCTCTATTAATGTTTACCAGTAGCTCCAGCACCTCCATCCTATCCAGATGATCATAGCCCGAAGGGGCCTCAGTGGTAGCTGTATAAATTTCAGGGATATTCATTAATGCCTTGATTTAGTACTGACAGCGCTTACCCTTTTACTAGGAGCGAACAAGCGGCAGGGTTAAACAGTGGTATTGCACCAGCCCTTCCATGGGGTTTTTAACTATTTTTTCTACCGAAATATCCATAGAACCGGCCACATCCAGTAAGTAGCGGCTAAAATGGAAGGCTACCGAGCCTACCATGCCTACTTTAAAATCTGCCATAGTACGTTTATACTGCTGTACATAGTAGGCAAAGAATTGCTGAAAATTCCTGTAGATAATCTCCTTACAGAGCGCATTTTCAGCATACTTTAACAGGAATGGTGTAAAGCTGGCTAAATAACGGTTTGCCAGTGGTTTATTATAGATATTATCCAGAATCTGCTGTCTGTCGTAGCCGAAGGTTTCACGAAAATCTTCGGTTATTTCGGAAGGGAGTTTTTCCTGGAGCAGGAGAGAAATAAAATCTTTGCTTAGCACGCTGCCACCACCCCAATCTGCTAAAATGTATCCCAGGGAGGGTACATTATCGATGATATTAGCGCCATCATAAACACAGGAGTTGGCTCCTGTTCCCAATATGCAGCAGACACCGGGCTTATCCTGCAGCAGGCTTCTGGCTGCTCCCAATATATCTCCCGCTACCTCTACAGTAGTTAGTGCAGGAAAAGCATACTGTATTGCTTCCTTTACCTGCTTTATTTTCTGCGGAAGGCCACAACCTGCTCCATAAAAATAAACCTTGTCAACCGAATATGCTATGGGCAGTATCTGCTCTTTAATAATGGCTGCAATCTCCTGAACAGATAAAAAATAGGGATTTAGTCCCGGGGTTTGTATAGCACCTACTGTCTTACCTTCTTCTGTTACCAGTCGCCAGTCTGTTTTGCTAGACCCACTGTCTGCTATTAACAACATAGTATTTCCATTATGTGAAAAGTAGGAACAAACCAGCACCAGAAATGGTACAGATTTACTTCAATTCTTACAAAGATTGTTTTATTCCCACTCTGTCACATCCCTGAAAAAAGGGATTTGGCACAATCACTGGATTATGCGCCGCTTGTATGCATTGTTCACCAGCTCGGCTGTATTCTTGGCGTTCAGTTTATAAAGCAGGTTCTTTCGATGCGTTTCAACAGTGTTTTTACTGATAAACAGTTTATCCGCTATTTCGTGTGTGGTGAGCCCAATGGCAATGCACTCCAGTACTTCCTGTTCCCGGTCAGAAAGTTTTTCTACCAGCTGTGTATGTGGCGTATTTTTGATAAAGCTGTTCAGCAGGGTTTTGCTTACCTCATCGCCCAGATAGTTTTCGCCTGCATGCAGGGTACGAATGGCACTTAACAGGTCTTCCTTCCCGGTATTTTTAAGTATATAACCCATGGCGCCGGCCTTGAGCATATCAGAAATAAAATTTCTTTCATTGAACATCGAAAGCCCCAGCACCTTAACAGCAGGATGCTTTTTGAAAAGTGCTTTCGTAGCTTCAATACCATCCATACCAGGCATGCTAATATCCATGATTACAACATCTACCTCCTTGCGGTCGCAGACTTCCAGTACCTCAAAACCATTCATTGCTTCTCCTATCACCTCTATGCCTTCAGCCTCTTCAAGCATAGATTTTAATCCATCAATAAACATCTGATGGTCGTCTGCAATAAGCACCTTGATCATAGCTTTTAACATTATATACAAACATAAAGAATATTTTTCAATCGATTGATCTATTTGTATGGGCACAAAAGGCCCGACAGAAGGACAGAAAAAATAATCTTCAGAAACAGCACAAGCAAGACGCAGGCATATGCTTATTCGCTGGCTGCCTGGCTACTGAGCATGTCTATCAGGCTGCACTTATGCTGCAATATGCTCCAATTAATCTGCTCTCTCATTTGTGGAAGCAGCAACAAAGCTCAAGGCCGGGGAAGGGGAATATCTATCAATACCATAGTTCCTTTACCCCGTTGGCTTTCTACTGCAAAAGTGCCCTTAAAAAGATTTATCCTCGACTGAATGGTATTAAAACCAAAACCCGACGAAATATCGTCCTGGTTCATACCCTTCCCATTGTCTTCCACAATCAGGTTGAGCGTATGCATATGGTTGATCAGCTGAATTCTCATCAGGGAGGCACCGGCATGTTTAATTACGTTTTGCACCAGCTCCTGGCAAATCCGGTAAACACCCACCTCTATATAATCAGGCAGTCTTTCTTCAAAGCCTAAAATCTGCAGGTCGACCTCCATCTGCTGCGAAGTACCGATCTGCTCCAGAAAGCTTTGCAACGCAGCCTTTAACCCAAACCTGCTAAGCGATACCGGCGACATATTATGCGCAATCCTTCTTACTTCCTGAATAGCATCATTGAGCAGGTTCATAGAACCGTCGAAGCGGGATGTTTTATCCGGAAAATCCCTGCTGAAGCTTTCCTCCAGGCCATTTAAGCGCAGCTTTACACTTGACAGCATAGACCCCAGGCTGTCGTGCAGGTCGCTGGCAATCCGCTTGCGTTCTTTTTCCTGCATTTGCACAAGCTCCTTCAAATGGGCATCCTTCTGTGCTTCGATGTAAGTAGCCAGCTGCTCTTTTTCTGCCATTTTCTTACGGATCTCTTCATTAAGCTGCACGGATTTTTCATGTATGATGGCATTTTCCAGGATAACTGCGCCCTGGTTGGCTGTAATACGCACCCACTTTACCCTTTCCTGCACGTACCAGTCTTTAGCAAAGCGGTTTTCCAGGTATATAACCATAGAAAGATGCCCATTGATGTTAATGGGAAGTATCAGAAAAGACTGAATGCCCCTGTCGCGGATGGTGGCCAGGTCTCTTAGTCCTTTTTCAGCATCCAGGTTATTTACAATGATGATGTGCTCCGACTGGTGCGCCATCAAAACCATAGAAGCAGGCATATCCAGAATTTCTGCCGTATTCTTTTTAGCTGAAGATTCTGCTGTACCATTGAGCAGGGGCAGATCAAGGTAAGAGGTCTGATCATCAACCCCTTTCACTAACTCCACCACCACACGGGTAGACCCCGAAATTCTTAGCAGCAACACCATCAGCTTCTTCACTAGCGAGCCTACCTCCAAATCACCACTTAGCTCATGCTGAATAGTTTCAATATCCATTTCCTGCTGATAGGCATTATCTGCAGATAGTACCGTCTGGTACTGCTGGGTAATTTGCTTTGCCTTGGCAAGGGCTCCCCATTCTGAAAAACAATTCACCGCTTGCAGTAGATGGGTTCTGGCTCCCGCCAGGCTGCTTTCTCTCTTCAAAAGAAATTTGGCTAACAATTCATTGGTTACCGCCCGCCAGTAAACATTCCCTGCCGCTGCCTCCAGGGCTTTATAGTAGTAGCTCAGTGCATAGACCTCATTTTGCTGCAGGCTTTCCCACTCTGCTTTTACCAGCCAGCAGGAGGCTTCGTAGTTAAGAGGTGCTTCCCGGCACCAGAGTTCTAAGGATTCCAGTATTTCCTCAATTCTTGAGGTTAGCTCCGGCAAGGCTTCCTGTGGATAATTCGCCCAGTTTTGCGTAATGGACAAGCACCAGATCAGCAGGTTTGCAGGTACCAGTGGCGATCCTTCCTGAAGTTTGCGGTTTTCATTTGCCTCCCGGGCAGCCCGCTCTGCCAGCTCATAGTGCCCGAAAAGAAAATAATAGCGTGCCCATACATAGTTGCGGTAAAACTTTTCTTCCTGTATGGTTAGCTTTGCGGCCATCCAGGAGGGCTGCTGCCTGGGAATGGAAAAAACAGCACTCTCGCCTACCAGAAACTTAACCAGGCTCTTCTGATAATGGGTGATGTAATAGGTGAGCTCCATGCCCGGGTAGGACTCCTCAAAATTCCATTCCAGCAGTTCTGTAAGCGGGAGGCCGGAGAGAAAGTGGATGTTTAGCTTATGTGTTTTGAGAATATACAAGCCGATGAGATCGCCTGCTTTTCTGCCCGCCTCAATACCATGCTCCAGCAAGGGCATGCTATCGGCAAATGCCCGCTTCCAGGGCTGTATGTAAAAAGCAAAAACACCATATACCCTGCACCGAAGGTTTATATCCTCAAGCGCATTATTGATCTCTACTCCTTTTTTACCGAATTCTACTCCTTTTTCAATTTCGCCGGCAATGATGAGCATACGGGCATAGGATACATAACCGATTGCCTTTACACCCGAGGCCGGATGAAGCCCGGACCTGATGATAATCTGCAGCGCGGCCCAGGTCATCAGCACATCGGAAGTATGATGCAGGCTCATGCCCCCTACATTCAGCAGCTTCAGGATCGCATCATGCGTTGGGGTATCCGTAGTGCCCACTACTTCCTGCTGCTTCTGACTATCTGATTCCCCAAGCAATTGCTTTAAAAGCCCAATTTCCGCATGAAGCACCTCTTCTTTCAGTGGCAGCTCAACGCCCAGTTCGCGCAGGCTTTCATTCAATATCTGAACCACCCTTCTGTAGCGTCCCAAATGATTATTAATGATCACCTTGGACTCAAACACCCTGGCCCTTTTTAGCGGATCAGACAGGCGCTCGAGCAGATAATCCAGGTGAATTTCGGCAAGATCGTATTCACCTGAATTATATTCTACCTTTGCCCGCTCCAGGTACACCAGCCACACCTGCTCCCACACCTGCTCCCAGGGGCATTCCTTGAGCAGATCGGCACTCATTTTAAAGAAATAACGGGCCTGATCGGGGGCATTATCCTGCTTGGAGAAATTTCCTGCTTTATAATTCAACTCTGCACAAAGCTGCTGTTCCCCATTGACTCTTATCCAGTTAAGCGACTGGTTCAGGTGGGTGGTCATCAATATAAGTTGGGTGCCGCGCAGGTTATCCAGCCCACGTTCATAAATCAATTTGCCTATTTTATAGTGGAGCTCAGACCGGTGGCCGGGGGTAAGGTCGTTGTAGATCATCTCGCTCAGGTACATCTCCGAGAACCTGAAGGTGTTTTCCTTTTCCTCCAGCAGCCCTGCTTCACATGCTTCCGTTACAAGGTCTTCAATCAGCATACCTTTATCTTTCAGCCAGTCGGTTATTGTTCTGCGACTAAAAATACCCATACAGGCCATGATGCTTAGCATTCCGCGCGTTGTGGCAGAGAGCTTGTGCATGCGTGCCATGAGCAGTTTACCGGTATTTTGGCCTTTGTACCTGGCCCTCACCACAGACTTTTCGCATTGCCACTCCCCCTCATCCAGCCACACCAGTCCTGAATTCTTCAGGCTTTCTGCCAGTACCTGCAGGTAAGAAGGGTTACCCCCACTCAGTTCAAAGCATATGTTTACCACATCCTGATGGCAGGCATTGCCAAGCATGGTTTCAACAAAAATTTTAACCTGAGGCAGGTTTAAGCCCTTCAGAGAGATATGTTCAATACGTCTGCCCCTATGGGCCAGTTCTTCGCTAAACTGGCTGAGGGAGCTGATTTTGCTTTGCGAATTCCGGTAAGCGCCCACCCATACCAACTTTTCAGGAGAGAGGTTCAGCAGCAGGTACTTCAGCAGGTTAATGTCAGATATATCGATCCACTGCAGGTCATCTGTAAAAAATATAACCGGCTGCCTATAAAAATCTGCGAGAAACTCAAAAAGGCTCCTGAATAAAGGATAAAGCTGATTCTCAATTTTAGGAACCGACCGTTGCGCCGCCCCGGGCTCCTGGCTGTTAATGAGCGACAGCTCCGGGATATAGTCCAGTAACAAGGGAAAACTGTCGCCCAGGCTTTCTTTCATCTTAGCGGAAAACTCCCGGAACTCCTGCCGGCTAAAATGCCTGTAGATTTTACTTAGGTAATCAGAAAGGCTGTATTTGAAGCCAAAATAAGGAACGCCTACGTGCAGCTGGTGGTGGCGGGCAATTAAAACGGGGTGCGAATTCTCAAATCGTTTTAAATATGTTTCTGCAAAAAATGTTTTTCCGGACCCTGTATAGCCTGATATTAAAACCCCGCATAAGGCCACATCCCTGCGCGCAAGCATTTCATTCACGCAGGCATCTAACTCTAACCAGTATTCATCATTAACAGAATCTGCTTTGTCTGGCTCGGCCACACCAGCACCTTCGGCATTGTTATCTAGCATAAATCACTATTGATCACCACGTTGAACCCCTGCAATTATCCACAGCAGATAAAAGAAGTTAAGTTAATTTATGGGATAATTTTGGTAAATTAAAAAGAGAGGCAGAAATCAGAAATTTATCTGAATACTGATGCAGACAGAACAGCTTAAAGCGTATTACTTCAGAAATGAAAGAAGCCCCCTGTAAACCAACAAACAGGGGGCTTTACTACAATAAACCAACCAACACTACTAAATTCTTATTCGTCAAATACCTGTAGCTCCCAGAGGCCGGTGCGGGTCTTTTCCTGGGTCTGGTTAAGTATGGTGATGCGTACATAGCGGGCATCTACCTCTTTCCGGTGGCTTACGGGCCATACCGCTGCCTGAGCATTGTTACCCTCTGCGTATAGCTGCCAGTCGGTACCCGCTGCAGAATGCTCAATCTGGTATTCATAATCGCCCATTACCAGATCGAACACGGGCTGGATCTCTTTTATGCTGATGCTTTTTCCAAAATCGGCCTGCAGCCATTGTGGTGATGATGCTTTAGGGGCTGCCCAAAGTGTACCATAGTCGCCATCGAATGCCTTTCGGGCACCCAGGTCCCCACTTACAGCAGCAGATGCTTCGGTTGCTACTGGCTGTACCGGCTTGCGAATGTTAGCGGTGTTCACAAAATCAAGGGGCACTCCTCTATCGGTAGCAACCACTGGTTTAATAGCACCATCTTCTTCAAACGCCAGCTTATCAATAAACACCTGGCGGATAAGATCACCCCCGGGCTTAGCCTCTGGCAGTGCATGGGCGTGGTAAACAATGTAGTACTGATCGCCGCGCTTAAGCGTATAATGATGGCCAGGGCCGGTAACCTTACCATCGGGTGTAGATTTTAATATGGGGCTATTCCTGCCCTCGGTAAAGGGGCCCATCGGGCTGTTTGAAGTGGCATAGCGCACCTTATAGGTGGAGTCGTAGTAGAGGCTATCGGAATACATGAGGTAATAAATGCCATTTCTTTTCATCATATGCGGCCCCTCAAAATACTCATTCGGCGTTACCAGCTTAGGCTCCTCCTTGAAGGAGACCATATCCTTATTAAGCCTGCCTACAGCACAGATGCCATCTTTAAAATCGAAGCCCGAGCCCCAGTACAAGTAGGCCTGTCCATCGTCGTCTACAAAGCAATCAGCATCGATGCTGTGCATCTTTTCCCACCACTGCCGGTTTTTGATAAAAATGCTGTCGCCACCCAATATATTGGTAAAAGGACCTTTGGGATGGTCGGCCACACCTGCATAGATGTTGTGGTCGGTGGAGGTGTATAAGTAAAACCTGCCATCGGTACCTTGGGTAACAGCCGGTGCCCAGATATCGGGCTTGTTCATACTGGTAGGCCAGTTAAGTTTAGTCAGTTTCCAGTCTGTAAAATCAGGCGAGTACCAGACAGTGGCTTCACTGCCGGTGGTTGCATAAATGTAAAAGGTATCCTGGTGCACCAGGATAGAGGGATCGGCAAAATTACCAGGCAGGATAGGATTGCCGGAGTATACAATTTCCTCCTGCTGCGGCTGTTCCTGCTCACCTGTTCCCTGCTGTTCCCCACTGCCGGAGCAGCTCTGTTGCAGGTACAGGAGGCTAATCAGGATAAATAAGTAAAGGTAAGGCCTGGCGTATAAGCTGGTGTTGGGTCTGTTCATATTGTAAAAAAGCGGTACTTCTGAAGGCTGAGTTTAGGATTAGTTAATAGCTTGGGTTGTAAGGCGAAACCAGTTAAAGGCTGCCGTTGCTCCTGCAGGCCCCTTAGCGGTGAGCCCTACGCGCACAGCCCTGTCCCAGGGTGGCAGATAGGAGGCATCCAGGGATTGCTGATTAAGCGCGTTCCAGTTTGTACCATCGCTACTCCACGAAAACTGCAGCTGGGCGCCCTCTCTGGCTACCAGCCTTAGCTGTACCTGTTCACTGGCAGGGGCCGGCACCTGTGCTACTGTATTTCTTTTGTTTTCCTGTACTGTCCAGAGAGTGATCTGATCAGCACCTACCGAGATGCCTACAGCATTCTCCTGATCGCCAATGGCTGCCAGGCCTGCCTGTGTGCCGTTTTTTAAGTTACTCTTATCCACAGCAGTGGTAACCGTATAGTTGGCGCTGGTGGTACGCTGTGCCAGCAGGTTTCCAATCCTGTCGGGAGAGGCCTGCAGCACCAGCCGTCCATCGTCTCCTGCTGTTAAACTATAAAAGGAGGGTTGCTTATCTACCGGCCACTGCCAGCCTTCCGGCAGCTGATTGTCCGTGAATTCTTCTGTGATATTTAAATTATCCGGGCTGTTCTCCTGGTGAGGTGCTACGGCAGTAACACTCGGTGCGTCTTCGCTGAAGTAGGGCCAGCCTTCATCATTCCAGTAAATCTTATCCAGCAGCCCCTCACGGCCTGTGTATACAGTTCCATCGGTGCTGTAGGCATGGTACAGGAAGTAATAGTCGCCCTGCTGATCGGTCACTACGGTGCCATGACCGGCACATTTCCAGGCTTCATTCTGCTTCATGATAGGATTGCCGCTGTACTTCTCCCAGGGACCTTTGAGGTTACGGGCACGGGCCACCCCAACACCATAAGTACACTCACGGCCGCAGCAGGCATCGCCGGAGTAGAAGGTATAAAAATATTCCTCTTTGCGCATAACATAAGCTCCTTCTACCAAACCACCCTCCCAGGTGCCGGGCTCATTCCGGAACAGCTCAAACATCTCACCCAATAGCTGGGTGCGCTCTTCGTTCATGCGCTGTCCCCACATAGGGGTAGGCAAGCCACGGCTGTTGCCATCTTCTTTCCAGATCAGGTACAAATCTCCATTTTCATCCCTGATGGGGAAGCCGTCGATAGAGCCTGCCTCCTGGCACACCAAAGGGCCATGGTCTGTATATGGCCCCGTAGGGCTTTTGGCGCTGGCCACGCCAACGCAGAGGTTGCCCTCCTTCTTTTTTGCAGTGTAATAGATGTAGTAGGTACCCGCTTCATAAACAATTTCAGGGGCCCAGAAATGGGCTTCGGCCCAGTCTGGCAGCTTTTCAGGAAAAACATGACCCTTAATTTCCCAGTCTACCAGGTTTGTGGAATGCAGCAGCGGGTACAGGGGTGCCCATTCCGAAGAGGTAGCCGTAGCCCAGTAATCATCGCCCACCCGTACTACTGAGGGATCGGCAAAATCGCCGGGCAAAACCGGATTCTGATAGGTGACCGCTGTGGCGGTTGTGGCAGCCGAATCAGGAGCACCTGCCTCAGCAACAGCCGTATTTCTTTCGCTACACGATAAAAAAGGTAAGCTGATGAGGCAGAGATATAGGTATATTTTTTTCATGGCAAATTAATCTGGTTAAAGCTGCTTCAATTAACCTCCAGCAGGTTCTTAACGGGCAGTTTTGGAAAAGGTGCAGGGGGCTCTGCCTGGTACCAGTATACCACAGAGCTGATGTCGGACTGCTGGGGCAGGTAGCGGTGGTCGCTGCGCCAGCCCAGGTCCTGTATGTATGGTTAATATTTTCATGGTGTCTGTTAATAAGTTAAATATCCCTGGTTCCCTCTTTCCAGAAGGGCTCATGCTGTAGTTATTTATTTCCAGCACTATTCAAAAACTGGTCCTTCCTGCTGTGTAAGGCTGGGCTGCTGATTTTGTATGGTAGGCCAGCCCTCTTCCCACAGGAGTTTATCAAGCATTAGCGATCTTCTGTTTGTGCCATTATCGAGGTAAGGGTTTGATTTTTTAATGGCATGGTATAATATCCAGTCGGTACCTTCTGCATCGGTAATAATTTCGGCATTGTGGCCGGGGCCGGCAAAGCCAAATTCCTCCCTGTTGGTTTTCAGGATAATTTCTCCGTGTGGCCCCTCTGCCAGGCTATTGCCCTGTTTATCAACATAAGGCCCCAGGAGCGAAAGTGAGCGCCCCACGCGCAGCTGGTAAGTACTGTTTGCACCAGCACAGCAGGAGCCCTCTGAGGCAAACAGGTAATAATAGTCTCCTTTCTTATAGATGTATACACCCTCCAGGTGGTTAAAGGCAATATGAGACTTGTCGCCGCTTACTGCTTTGCCATCTTCGGTTAGGCCTATGGCATAAATACCATGGAAGCTCCCCCAAAAAAGATACTTTTGCCCGTTTTCTTCTATGTAAAAGGGATCGATAGAGTTCTCCACGCCTACTTCTTCAGACAGGAATACTTTACCCTGGTCTGTAAAAGGTCCTGTGGGCGATTCGGCTATAGCCAGCCCAATGCCCGGGTTAGGATCTCCCCAGGTGGAGTAGGAATAGTACATATAATAACGGTCGCCAACTGCAGTAACGTCAGGAGCCCATATGCCTCCCTGCTGCTTCCAGTCAGGCTTAGACCTGAAAGCATTGTTCATAAAGATCCAGTTCACCAGGTCTGAAGAGCGGATAACGGGCACCAGCCGGTAGCCTCCCTCGCTCCCCCAGTTATCTTCTGTACCATAGGCATAGAAATATTCTCCAGCTCTTACAACACTGGGATCTGCCAGCACAGGCGTAAAAACGGGATTGGTGTAAGTAGTGTCTGTAAGTTCGCCTGTGTTCGGGAATTTTGGACCTGCAGGATCTTCAGCGCCTTTACAGGAAATTACCAGCAGAAGCAGCCAGGCATACATTATGCAGCGATACTCTTTCATTGTGGTTGTTACTAATACCCGGAGAACAACTAATTATATGTCTCCTCGAAACTTTATACTTTTTGGTGTAATGCGCATCACCAAACTTATATTCTTTCTTCTTACCGTTAAGGTCTTGTCAGAGGCGTAAGAAGCTAACAGAACCTTCAGCTGCCACTATTCCAGCACAGGTTTTTGTACTTTTGCAGATGAGGGCGCTCCTGCCTCTATTACCGGCCAGTCTTCTCTATATTTTATTTTATCGATAAGCATAACCCTGCCTTTATTTTTGTTTCGGCCATCTATGGCATGGTAAACGATCCAGTCCTGATTTGCTGCATCTGTTATGATGGAGTTATGGCCTGGCGCCAGCCACCGCCCTCCCCTGGCTAAAATTACGCTGCTGGAATTACCGCCAGCTTCTGCCAAAAGCTCATAGGGACCTTCTGCCTTTTGGGACCTGGCTACCATTACTGCGTAATGAGCGCTATCTCCACAGCAATTATCTCCCGAATAAAAGAGGTAGTAGTAACCATTCCGATAAACTACCCATGCGCCTTCTACCAGCCTCTGGTAGTTGGCAGGGTCATCATTAGCAATGGGGTGTACTAGTTCAATTGGAATACTGCCTTCTTTAAAATCTAAACGGTTGTCGGTAAGCTCCTGCACTTTTATAGCTTCGAAGCCCGATCCCCAGTACAACAGTTTTTTTCCGGTGATAGGGTCATCAAAAGCCATCGGATCTATGTTCACAAAACCCTCACCACATAACAAGGGCTCTCCTTTATCTATGAAAGGACCTGCAGGAGATTTTGAGGTGGCTACTCCCAGGCATTTTCCACTAGATTCGCTTACAGACTCTCCGGAATAGTATAGATAGTAAGTTTGGCTTAAGGAGTCGTAAAGTACATGAGGTGCCCAAAAATCTTTATCTGCCCAAACAGGTTTCTCCGGTAGTGCATCGCCTACTAACTCCCAAGCCACCAAATCTCTGGAGCGTGCTGCCTGAATATTCAGTGTTTTTCCGTTTACCTCTGTATTAGTGGCATATACATAAAAATATCCATCGGGCGTTTTGATCGCAGTAGGATCGGCAAAATCCTGGTCCAGTACCGGGTTTATAAAATTATCCGGATCTTCTTCAGGTTTACTGGCAACACCATTGGCGGCTTCCTGCTGGCAGCTAAGCAAGCTAAAAAGTAAGCAGTGGATCAGTAGGCGTATGCAGGAGGGGCTTTTCATATAATGCTGCTTATATAAGTAATGCTTATTTACCACTAATAATAAAATTGGCTGTGCCTATTCCTGCTGCTTATTCAAGTAGTAAAAACTTTCTTTATCCATGGTGAGCAGACCAGTTTCGGCAGCGCCGCCTTCCTTAAAGGATGCTTTTACAAGCGCTGTTTTCCTGGGTGCAACTGCATTGGGAGAATAGTGGGTGTGAAATACATACCATAAATCATTCTGACTGTCGGTTACCAGATCACCATGACCTGTGCCAGGTATGCCAAGTTCCTTGCTGCTTAAGATAGGACTTGCCTGATGTTTTACCCAGGGACCCAGCGGAGTGGAGCTGGTGGCAAGGCCAACGGCATAATCAGGATTTCGAAAATCATTGGCAGAATACAACATATAATATAAGTTGTCACGCTTGAAAACAGTAGGCCCCTCAGTAACTGGCCATGGAGCACTGGCAGTGTTTTCCCATGGATCGGTTGCCGCAATGACCAGGGTTAAAGTTTCCTCCTTTACAGCTGAAAAATCGTCCTCCATCTCCGCTACAAATATCTTATTGCCATCAGTCAGGCGCACATGGTACAGATACTTTTTACCATCTTCATCTATAAAAACATAGGGATCAATTTGCTTTACGGGGGCTACTAAAGCCTTCTTCTCTGCTTGTGTAAATGGTCCCAGAGGACTGTTACTCTCGGCAATAGCAATGTTTTCATTTGCAGTGTAGGCCATGTAAAACTTACCGTTTTCATGAAATACCTGCGGTGCCCAGAAACCTTTATCACCAAAAGTATCATCCCTGCTAAGGGCATATCCCTCTTTAGCCCCATTCGGCCCCTGCCACTCCTTCATATCATCAGAGGTATATACCAAAAATCCATTGCTGGCATCCTGCTCAACAGTACCATACAAATAGTAGGTACCCTCGTGATAAAAAATGGTTGGATCAGCAAGATTGATGGTCTGTTCCGCTGGGGAATCTGGCACTACCTGTTTGGGAGTATCTTCATTAGCGGCACAACTAACCGAAATGATGATAAGAAGTAGCACCCAGTACCTTAACCCCGCATGAGAACAGGTTATATTGAACATATCTTTATATCTAAAATTAAAAATGCCTACTAATCCAATTTTGCAATACCCTTAAAAATGCTTCAGTCACTTTAAGCCAGTATCAACTTCTCCATTTACAGCCTTTGATATGTAGGCTGAGCTACTTTTTTCCTTTTAGTAGCTGAAAGTAAAGTGACTACTGTAAGCCCTGAAGAAAAAGGCCTACAGTAGCACTCACCAACCAATCTTGTACAAAGTTTAATCTTGCAACACCGGTTCATTTTCCTTAACCGGTTGATTTACAGCGGCCGTTAGCTCCCTGATCAGCGCCACTTCCTCCTTTCTGTAGGGAGTGCCATCGGTATGAAAAACTTCATGAAACCATTCCTTAGGAGCGGCAGTGTATTGCTTTTCCCAGCTATCCCACGGGTATTTAGTCTGGGTTTTGCCATCTACCAAACCCCAGTTGTACATGGCTACATTATACTTTTTTGCTATCGGCAGAAATCCCTGAAACGTACTGCCATTTGGTCTGGCCATGTATTCTGTGCAAAGCATTGGCCGCTCATAGCGCTGCAGCCATTTGATGCGTTTTTCGAACTCTTCCGGTCCGTCGTAATTATGGAAAGACACCACATCTGACTGTTCCAGCTGCACTTTTTGGATTGGGGTGAGGGTCTCATGTGCAGACCAGTCGCCCAACCATACGCCTGAGGTAAGTGGCTGGTCAGGATTTGCCGAACGTGCCCATACAAATGATTCCTCCAGCAGTGGCAGCACATATTCCAACTTATTAGGCAAGTCTACTTTTCGATAAGAGGGACCTGTATCATTATCGGGTTCGTTCCAGATATCCCAGGCCAAAACGCGTTCGTCCTGGCGAAAGTGGCCTACTACCCCTTTTACATAGCGTTCAAGGCGTGGGTATTGGGTGGAGTCTTTTAGTGCGTTAGCGCCAGGACTCTGTACCCAACCAGAATTGTGCACATGCGGCTTAGGATCGCGCTGCTTACCTGTTTTTGGAAAAGGATCCCAGCAGGAATCGAACAGCACAAACATGGGTTTTATTCCATGCCGGCTGGCAATTTCCAGAAAGGTATCCATACGCTCCAGCATGCCTATCGAATCTTGGGCCCACAACAGGTCATGCAGGTAAACGCGGGCACTATTCATACCAATTGAAGCAGCCCAACCCAGTTCACGATCAATGGTGAGTGTATCGAAACTTTCAGCCTGCCACATTTCCAATTGGTTAATGGAGGTGCTGGGATTGAAATTACTACCTACTAACCAGGGTTGTTCTGCATACCAATTGTTTGCCTTCTGTTTGTCCCAGATCTCCCTACCCTGGTTTTCATTTATAACGGTGGCCTCGGTTGTGGGTGGCTCGGGTTTTGATGAACAGGATTGCAACAGCACAAAAGCCAACAGCAGGTAAAATGTCTGTTCTAATTTGTGGATCATAGTTAGGTTTTATATATGTTATTCTGCTTTTGCTTACTTCTGATTTAAAACCAGAGATGAATTATAGAGGCGGTTATGAAGCTCCTTTAGCTTTTCCTCTGGCAGTTTGGTTATTTTCCTGTCGTACGTCATCAAACCATTGGTCTCTACTTCCACATCGGTGGTTTGGGTATAGACCGCTGCTGACAGACCCAGGGGAATCAGCTTTTCCAGCGTTCCGATAAAGGTGCTATAGCGTTCCAGAAGTTCGTCTTTATTTTTGAAGCTCTGGTAACCCCAGTTGTCTTTCTCCTGCCAGGTATGATCTTCTACAGGGAGTCCTAAGCCACCAAACTCCCCAAGTACAATTACCTGCTGCTTACCAAATAATTTCGGATCAGGCATGGCAGGTTCCGGGTAGTTGTGAAGGTCAATAATATGACCTACTGCATGAAAATTTCCTCCGCTGGCACTGTTAACCAGGCGAGAAGGATCTGTTTTTACGGTCCAGTCTGTTATTTCCTCTGTTTTGAATTGCCCCCAGGCTTCGTTAAAAGGTACCCACACAACAATGCTGGGAAAATTGTAGAGGTCTTTCATAATCTCCGACCACTCCATCCGAAAGATCTTTTCAGACGCTGCAGATCTATCTTGCTCTTTAGCAAGCCCGATCACACCGGGGCGGCTGTCCCACCTATTTCCCAGGTCCCCACTAGGCATATCCTGCCATACCAGCATACCCATTTTATCGGTGTAGTAGTACCAGCGGGCTGGCTCCACCTTAACATGTTTACGAATCATGTTAAAGCCCATATCTTTAGTCTTTTCAATATCAAATTTTAATGCCTCATCTGTCGGGGCGGTGTACAAGCCATCAGGCCACCAGCCCTGGTCCAGCGGACCATACTGAAATACAAATTCGTTGTTCAGGAGCATGCGCTGTATGCCGTTGGCATCGGGTTCCATGCTGATCTTGCGCATGGCGAAATAGCTTTCTACCTCGTCTACTACCTTTCCTCCACGCACGATAGCTACCTTTAAATCATAGAGAAAAGGGTTTTGCGGTGACCACAGCTTTTGATCCTGAATCTGCAGCACTGCTTCTTCCTTAGCATTTACTGTCTTTTCAACTATCTTTTTACCCCCATCAAGAGCTGTTATTCTAAGCTGATCGTTTGCCTGCAGGTTTTCTGACTGGGCCGATACCCGCAATGTCTGGTTGTCTATATCAGGCGTTTGGCGGGTTTCTGCTATGTAGGTTTGCGGTACGGATTCCAGCCATACTGTCTGCCAGATGCCGGTTACCGGTGTATACCATATTCCTTCTGGCTTGCGCACCTGCTTGCCCCTGGCCTGTGGACCCTCGTCAGTTGGATCCCACACCTGTATGGCAATTTCCTGCTTATTACCACTCTTCAGTGCCGATGTAATATCAAAGGAGAAGGGATCATAGCCTCCCTGATGGGAACCTACTTTCTTGTTATTCACATACACATCTGCCTGCCAGTCTACAGCACCAAAATGCAGGAGCACCTTTTGCTTACGAAGCTTTGCAGGTATGCTAATTTCCTTTTTGTACCACAGTACGCTGTCCTTCCCAACCCTTTTGCCAACACCCGACAAGGCCGATTCAATGGCAAATGGAACCAGTATCTGTCCGCTGAAAGAGCCTGGCACTTTCTCCTGCCCGTTTTTAGGCTGCAGGGTATAGCTCCAAAGCCCATTAAGATTTTGCCAGTTTTCACGCACCATCTGCGGACGCGGGTATTCTGGCAGGGGGTTCTGTGGGTTTACCTGTTCTGCCCATGAAGAAGCTATCTTCCCCTTCACCATTGTCCAGTCCTGGGACTGACCTATGGCAACATAGCTGGTAAAAATGAGTATGAGTAATAAGCTGATTCTTTTCATTTTTTATAGTCTTGTTTTAGATTCCCTTTAGAATAAAACCGCATCTTTCTACACTATTCAAGGGTCAGGGTAAGCCAGCTATAAGGTTGATCAGGATCAGTAGCGGAAATGCTTTCTTTGTATTCTGCTACTCCTTTACCAGCGCTATCCTGAAGGCTGATATCTATGCCAATTCTTGCTCCTGCTGCAGGTTTACCACCAATTTGAGACCAGGGAATGGCTATTTCCTGCACATAGCCCAATGAATTCTCCAGGCTGGCATGGCGAATTCCACCTGCCTCCTGACTAATCCACTTACGCTTGTCCCCTTCTTTTACCACCAGCTGATTCTTAACTGACAAGAAAATATTAAAAACGCCTTTATCAGGAGCTTCATAGCTTGTATTAGCTGCATCCAGTAAAATGCTCACACCGTCATGGGTTTGAGGGTTTTCTCCGCTGGCTGTAACTACGTTATCCTTTACCTCATGAAACACATACAGAAACTGATCATCGTAACTCACCTGGCTCCTTAACTGAGTGCTCCCCTTGTGCCCTATAAATACTGGAAAGGCTGTCTGCCAAATAGTTTCTTCTTTTTCACCATTAATAGTAGGGGTGGCTCTCTGGGCTTTCAGTTCCGGTATTACGTATCCCTTTATCATCCATACCTCCGTGCGGTTACCGCCAGAATAAGCATTGGTGCTGGTGAGTGCAATAACTGTATTATCCTGCAGCACACTAAGGCTGTTCCAAAGGCAGGAGCGATCCTGCGGTATCAGGAAAGGTGATGTTTTACGGTTAAAGCCGGTAGCCTCTTGCGTGCCAATCACCACCTTCATATCTGCATTGTGCATGTCGTTTGGTCTACCCTCAGTACCCTGGTAGGATAATATGGTTTGTCCTGTATGGAGTTGCCGCAAATAGGGAGCTCCGGCATAAATAGATTTGTCTATCTCTTCAGCAAGCGCATAAGTTCGGTCGGAGCTATTACCATCTACAGTTGTGGCCCAATTATTCTCTAATGTGCTACGAATAATGTAGGGCTTGAAATTTATGTCACCATTGTCCTCAATGGCAAAAACAATTTCTTCTGTTTTATTAAGCACTAGCGGTACCGGCATTCCGTCTCTGGCCCCGGCCCTAAAACTCACAGTTTCAGGCGTAGTGGTCCAGCTAAGACCTCCATCCTGTGACCTAAGCATAGATATATTTTGCTCGTTTGAGCTGGTATAAGGGCCTTCATTTGCAAAGTAAAGCTGTATTTCAGTGCTGGGCAGTTGTATGGCAACCGGTTCCCAGCAGCCATTTTCAAATTGGTAGCCTGCTTCATAAAGCAGGCGCTCATCCTGCCAGCTTAAGCCTCCGTCGTAGCTTTTCTTGGTCCTGATGGCAAACCTTTTTTCAGGATCTACAGGGTTGGGCCGGGGATTATAGCTTACCAACAGAGACCTGTCTGCCAGTTCCAGAATTTCAGGAACGGCCATGTTGATACCTTCTTGCCGTGCTGCAACGGTAACAGGTTGGCCCCAGCTTACGCCCAGATCATTACTCTTAACAACTACCACAGCGCCACCTGCCTCATAAGTGCAGATCAATGAACCATCGTGCAGCTGAATCAGCCGTGCATAGCCACTATAGTTAATACCACCTTCGGAACTGGATACTTTTTTTAGCGTACTATGGTCCCAGGCAATTCGGATTCCTTCCACAGGAGGCATATTTTTCACCTCTAGTGGTTCGGTCACTACGGGATTTTCTTTACAAAAAGTGAGTAGCAGTAATATCAAAAAAAGAAAGGGGCGAACTGAGTCAATAACTATTGGTTTCATCATAATTTAAGACATTGCTTGCTGACCAGATAGTGAGATTGATGTACAGCAGGGCTGATTAACAGGAATCAAAGGCTTTTCAGAAAGAAGTGAAACAGGAAATCATTCGGAAGTCAGTCTCCTGTTTCACTTTATCCTTCTTTAATAGCGGGGATTTTGTTCCAGATTAGGGTTATTGTTAACCTCTACCTGTGGAATTGGCATTCTTATATTTTTGCCAACCTCAAAGTTGTTAAAATCAGGGTCGCGCTGTGCAATCTTATCAATCTCTTCCTGAGTATCCAGAACACCATAGCGTTTCAGATCTGCCCACCGCACGCTTTCACCGGCTAGCTCCAGCACTCGCTCTGTTCTAAGTCTTTCAGCAAACAATGCCTGATCATTTCCTATTTCTGGATAAGCTTCTGCGAGCGGAGCCATGTTTACACGCGCCCTTACCATGTCTACATACTGGTAGGCCTCTGCCGTATTACCTAATTCATTCAACACTTCGGCATACATGAGCAGAATGTCAGCATAGCGGATCAGGCGGTAGTTTACCTGCGAAAAATAATCCTCATTGTCACGCATATAGTCCCTGGCATATTTGCGGAACCAGGCTTCATTTTCGCCCCACTCCCAGTCTTTTCCATATACCTTATCTCCAAAGTCTTCTTCCAGATCAGGATAGAAAAAGGAGTGTTGCAGGCGTGGGTCCAGATTACCATTTACGGTCTGTTCCTTTCTAAATTCATCCACCAGCCAATAGCGCGCCTGTCCATCCGACCAGCCTATACCACGGGGAGCAAAAAACTGGGTTCTGTTGGTTCCCATATTGGCGTTAGGATCTTCACCATCACCACCTTTGTTTACATCAGAAAACTGGATTTCGAACACAGATTCACGGTTGTTCTCATTTATATGGGTAAAATTATCTTCATAGTTTTCTACCAAACCATAATTACCCATTCCCTCACCGATTACCAGATAATCAAGTGCGGCTTTTGCTTCTGTCCACTCATGCTGCTGCATATGTGTTTTTGCCAGTAATGCCAGTGCTGCACCTTTTGTAGGGCGTCCAACATTTGCTTCATCCCAGGTTACAGGCAAAGTGGCCGCTGCCTCGGTTAGATCAGTTTCTATAAAAGCCCAAACCTCCTCTAATGTATTTGACGAAGGTAATTCACCCGGCGCTAAAGGCTCTTCCAGAATGGGTACATTTTCCCAGATAATAGCGGCATAATAATAATGCAGGGCACGTAAAAACTTTGCCTGTGCCAGAATCCTTTCTTTTTTCACAGGGTCTGCAAACTCAATATCCGGTACATTTACAAGTACCTGATTAGCCCTGAAGATTGCTTTATACGTATCGCGCCAGGTGTTGGCATTTCCTTCCCAAAAATCATAATTGATGTATTGAAAGCGGGTCCAGTCGGCAAGTTCGATCCAGGGGCTTATGCTATAGCCTTCGTCTGAGGTTAGGTCCAGCCTGAAATAGATCCAGCGAGCCCAGAGACCGGGCTTATAAAACATGGCATATACTGAATTGATGCCTTTTTCAGCATCCTCTTCCGATATCCAAAACTGCTCGGTAGTGATGGTATTGGGGTTTTCCTGGTTCAACAGTTCGTCTTCGCAGGAAGAGGTGAACATGATTGAAGCCAGCATGGTTAATAGAACTATATATTTTTTCATAAATCAGATCTTATTAAAAATTAAAAGCCTAACTGAACACCCAGTGAATACATTTTTAGGTTAGGAAAGGCCCCATAGTCAAAGCCTCTTTCGAAGATGTTGCTGTTGTTGAATTCAGGATCCAGGCCTGAATATCTGGTAAACGTGAGCAGGTTTTGTCCTGAAACAGAGATTTGAGCAGTGGAAAACCCGATTCGCTCAATAAGACTGGTTGGTAGGGAATAGCCCAGGCTAATGTATTTAAGACGCATAAAGCTGCCATCTTCCAGCCAACGGTCAGTATCGCCACGGGCATTGAGAGTTGAGGCATATACAACTCTGGGGAAATCGGTATTAGGGTTTTCCGGAGTCCAGGGTTGTATACCACTTCTGTAATTGGAGTTATCATCGAAACGGTCGGTAACTGACATAGGCCCATTAAATACTGTGGCGCCAAAGGCCCCGAACCACTGCATGCTCAGCTCAAAGTTTTTGTACGATGCGCCCATGTTGAGGCCAAGTTCAACATCTGGCCATGGGCTACCTGCTAATACCTTATCTGCATTTGTAATTTGTCCATCTCCATTGTGGTCCACGAAGCGAATATCGCCTGGCATAGCATTTGGCTGTATCACCTCCCCTTCTGCATTGGTATGGTTTTGCACTTCGGCTTCACTCTGGAATAACCCATTGGTTTCCAGCACATACCACATTCCTATTGGCTCACCCAGCTCAGTAATGGTATTGCCTTGCAGATGCCTGTTCAGGCCATAGCCAAGTTCTACAACCTTGTTGCGCAGTGTAGAAAAGTTAACAGTAGCAAAGTAGTTAACTGCTCTTGCGGCTTCACGGTAAGTAGCGGAGAATTCAAACCCATTGTTTCTGATGGAAGCACCATTTACAATGGGTGCTCCTCCATCATTACCAGTAAGCATCAATACCGGATATCGGAAAAGCACATCTTCGGTCTCTGCGATAAAATAATCTGCAGTAAAGGTTAGTTTATCCTTGAAGAGCCCCAAATCTACCCCTATGTTCTGCTGCGTTAGGGTTTCCCAGCGCAGATTCTGGTTGGCTAAGCGTACTTGTGTGGCCGAGGGTTCTATGTGCTGATCGCGACCTATGGCTATGGTACCAAAAGTGTTGATGGTTGGTATAAACTCATAGGGACCAATATTACCACTTCCCAGCATACCCCAGCTTGCCCTTAATTTTAGGTCACTGACAGCAGGCACCTTAAAGAATCCTTCTTCGCTGATGCGCCATCCTGCTGAAAGAGAAGGGAAATTTTTCCACTTATTGTCGTTGCTTAACCTGGAGGAACCATCCCTTCTGATTACAGCATTCAATAAATACTTATCAGCGAAACTGTACTCTATCCTTCCCAGATAGGAAAGCAGCACAGTACGGTTTTTATATCCACCTGTTCTGGCCTCGTCTCCCTGATCAAGCACATCAAAATATCCACCCCTGGGGTTTGGCAGCAGGTTACGTTTTATACCATATATAAGGGCATAGTCATCTTGCTGAAAAGTTTGCCCCACTACTGCATTTACTGAGTGCTTATCAAAAATTTTAGAGAAGGAAAGGGTATTTTCAACAAGTTGGCTCTGGAAGCGCGCCCTGTTCTGATCGGCAATGGCAGGATCGAAGGCTTGGTTCAGTGTCCAGTTTCCTTCTTGTCGCAGATAAGAGTAGTGATCGGCACTGGTTTCATAACCCAGGTTTAAGCGATATTTCAGGGAAGGTATTATCTGTACTTCTGCCCAAAGGTTACCCCTTAGCCGCAGGTTCTCATTGGTTCTGTCTTCCAGATCTGCAATGGCAACCGGATTGGTACCAAAGGTACGTGCCCTGGCTTCATTACCATAGCCGTAGCCGCCAGGGTTATTTGGGTTGTAAACAGGTATGGTAGGCAGTAAACGGAACACATCCACGATGGGATTGCCTGACATTTCATCCGATATTGAGTTGCTGATCGCAAGGTTTTCGCCAATGCTGAAAATACCCTTGCTGCCCTGGGTGTTAACCCGTAAGGTGAAACGATCGAATTCGGTGTCGATTACGGTGCCTTTGTTACCGAAGTAGTTTGCAGAAACAAAGTAACTTCCATTTTCGCTACCTCCCGAGAAGCTGATGTTGTAGTCCTGAATGTTTCCGGTACGGAAAGCTTCCTCCTGCCAGTCTGTATTTGTAGAGAGGTCCAGATCCTGTCTGGGCACGCCAGCGTTATCATAAGCCATATAATTTAGTCTGGCAAACTCTTCCGTGCCTGCCAGATCGTAGCGCGGCATGGTAGTAAGGCTACTTTTAGCACTAACTTCAATTCTCATTGGACCCTCCTTGCCTTTTTTGGTGGTAATAATAATTACACCATTGGCTGCACGAGAACCGTAAATTGCTGCTGCTGCCGCATCTTTCAGAATCTGAATAGATTCAATATCATTTGGGTTAAAGTCGCGATTAGCAGTGGTAACCAAACCATCAATCACATAAAGGGGGTTTGTGCTTTGCAGATTTTTCAGGCCCCTGATCTGAATGCGGGCTTCGGATCCGGGTTGGCCGCCGCCTCTTACGTTCACACCAGCGGCCAGGCCCTGCATGGCCTCGGCAACAGTGGTGGCCTGCCTGCTCTTAAGTTGTTCTGGCTTTACCACCGCTACCGCTCCGGTAAGGTCTTTTTTCTGCTGGGTTCCGTATCCTACTACCACTAATTCCTGGAGTTGCTCCAGATCTTCTTTCAGATTAATGCTAATGGTTGACCGGTTGTCCACGGGCACTTCCTGAACTACATAGCCTACAAAGGAAAAAATAAGGATTGGATTGGTAGCATCGTCAGGAATATTTAATCTGTAGTTACCATCGGAATCTGTTACCGTTCCTAAATTTGTTCCTTTTAGCACTACCGTTACGCCTGGCAGGCCATTGCCGGCTTCATCTTTTACATTACCAGTTACCAGTTTGGCCAGGGCTATGGTTACATTCAAGCGATCATTTTCAGATTCGCTGCTTATGTAATAAGATAAAGATACCCCTTTAATATCCTTGTGAGCAGTTGTTTCCCCGTGAAGGGGAATAGCTTTGCCTGGCAAGACAAAGCAACAGGCAGCCAGCATAAGACTGTGCTTTCCAATAATAGCAGTAATTGTTCTTTTCATATGTAATCTGTTCAGTTGATTGGTTCTGAAATGATGTTTTACTATCGCACTTTACTGCTCTCTGTAAGCAGCAGTAAGAGCAAATATTTGTACTCGAAAATGGCACCTGAAAAACACTTACTTTTAAAACTGGCAAGCAAGACTAATGCTGCTTTACCGTTTGCGCTTTCGTTTGCATTAGCTTTCTAAACTTAGAAATTTATTGAGGGTAGCAGGCTAAAATCCATATCATAATATCTTTAAATCGTCTCAATCTGCACTTACATAGGCTTAAACACTGGGTATTGAGATAGAAAGAAGGAAGAATGAGACAGATTGTAGAACTGGTCTACTGCTGATAGGAATTAATTACCTGAGATTGTTCAGCCTGTGATTGAAAAGCAGAACTGTTACTTGATTTATATGGCTGGTCCGGGCAGTCATCAACCCAACGCTTTTTTTTTTGGATCTCTACTGAGCACCCATAGTGCAGTGTTTGCCTGTCATGGCTATGCACAGGTTATCTATAGCCCCGCCACTCTGCTTATATAGTGGTATAAGTATTTGACCACAATCTCCAATAATTGAGACAATATGTAGAAGCCCGGTACAGGCTGAAGAAGTTTTCTTACTATCTTACATAAGGCTCTACCTGCGAAGCGTGCAACATTTAAACAAGCAGAAAATTGTATAAAAGAATAGCATTGATACTCCCACTACTGTTCCTGATGGCTGGCACCCTACGTGCCCAATCATATTATTTCCGGAACTACCAGGTGGAGAATGGCCTTTCCCATAACTCTGTTATTTGCACATTACAAGATAAGCAGGGTTTTTTATGGTTTGGCACTAAAGATGGGCTTAACCGCTTCGATGGGAATACCTTTAAAGTGTTTCGTAATAACGCTGATGACTCTGCCAGCATTGGCAGTAATTTTATCCAAAGGCTTTACGAGAGTGGGGGTAAAATATGGGTTGGCACAGATAAAGGTTTGTACCAGTATGATGAAAAAACAGAAACCTTCAGCCTACTGAAAGTTACTGCCAACAGCTACATCAGGGCCATTAATAGGGACAGTAAGGGCAACCTTTGGTTTATATCAGGATTTACGCTTTACCGATACGACGAGAGCAGGCAAATACTGCACGCATACGAAACCAACAAATATTTTCATGCAACCTCTATTTGCAGCACAGCTGATGGAACCATGTGGATCTCCAGCTGGTCTGGCACCTTACACCAATACGATGCTGCACATGATACTTTTATCAGCTTTGACCTATTTAAGGATTCGGAAACTACGGAATCCAGATGGATTGAAACTATTTACAGCACACCCTATCAGACCATTTTAGTAGGTACCCAAAGCGAAGGCGTTAAGCTTTTTGATATTGCAACAGGCACTCATAAAAATCTGATTCCTACAGATCCGGATGGCAGAGGTCTTTTTGTAAGAGATTTTGTACAAAATTCCGATCATGAGTTTTGGGTAGCAACAGAATCCGGGATCTATATCTATGACAGTCAGCAGGATAGTTTTACGAATTTGCGCAAAAGCGTTAACAATCCTTATTCTATTTCAGACAATGCTATTTACTCACTATATAAAGACCACGAAGGCGGCATGTGGATAGGCACCTACTTTGGAGGCGTAAATTATTACCCAAAGCAGTACACACCATTTGAAAAATTCTTTACCAAGATTGGCGAAAACAGCATAAGTGGCAATGCAGTACGCGAAATATGTCAGGACCAGTATGGCAACTTATGGATTGGTACCGAAGATGCAGGTTTGAATAAGTTCAACCCCCAGACTGGTACTTTCATTAATTATAAGCCCTCCAAAAACGCTAATAGTCTGTCGCATTACAACATTCACGGACTACTACCAGTTGGCAATGAATTGTGGATTGGTACTTTTCATGAGGGGTTGGACGTGATGGATATCAAAAGCGGAAAAGTAATCCGTCATTATGCAGCTGGCCCCCAGGCTGGAGCAATTAAAAACGGGTTCATCTATTCTCTCATGCAAACTACAGCCGGAGAAATAAGAGCAGGCACAGCTGCAGGTATATACAGGTATAATGCTTCAACCGATGGCTTCTCACTGATAGAAGAATTTCCCGATTCTTACCATTATACCATTATGTTTGAAGATAAGGAAGGGATATTTTGGGCAGGTACTTATCGGGATGGCCTCTATTATTATAATCCGAAGACAAACCAAAAAGGATATTTTAAGAATGAAGCAAAAAACAGGAATAGCCTGAGTAGTAATGCCATCAATTATATATTTGAAGACAGCCACCGGAACCTCTGGATCGCAACTGAAAACGGCTTGAATAAATACAACGCCAAAGAAACTAGTTTTAAAAGATTCACTACCCGCGAAGGATTACCCAGTGATGTTATTTATAGAATAATGGAAGATAAGGATGGTAATCTGTGGATAAGTACCTCTAAAGGATTGGTCTGGTTCAATGCTGCTTCAGAAGCAATCAAAGTGTATACAAAAGCAAATGGTCTGCTAAGCGACCAGTTAAATTATAGCTCTTCCTTTAAAGATGCTTCCGGCAGAATGTATTTCGGTTCCGTAAAAGGGCTGATGAGGTTTGATCATCAGGAATTCATCCAGAACACTTACATCCCCCCCATTTACTTAACAGGCTTTCAGGTGCACAACCAGGAGCTGCCGGTAAACAAACCTAACTCCCCACTCGAAAACTCTATTACTTTTACCGATAAGATTACCCTGAACCATAACCAGTCGTCTTTCAGCCTCGATTTTGCAGCCTTAAGCTACACCGCACCCGGCATGGCAGAGTATGCCTATAAAATGGAGGGGCTGGATAAGGACTGGACTTACCTTAAAACAAACCGGAAAGTATACTTTACAGAGCTGCCGCCCGGCAATTACACCTTCCAGGTAAAAGCCTCCAACAGCAGTGGGTTGTGGAATGAAAAAGCAACTACCCTGAACATTGAAATTCTCCCTCCATTCTGGGCCAGCTCCTGGGCCTATGCGGTCTATGCCCTGTTGGGCATTTCGCTGATCATGCTGGGGGTAACCTACTACCACCGGGTAGCACAGCGAAAAAGCTTAAGAAGAATAAACCTGCTGGAGAGCGAAAAGGAAAAGGAGATTTACCAGGCAAAAATTGAGTTTTTCACCAATGTAGCACATGAGATCAGAACGCCATTGACCCTGATTAAAGGTCCGCTGGAGAACGTATTAAGAACAGCCGCAGACTGCCCAGAAATAAAGGACAGCCTCCGGATCATGAACAAAAATACAAACCGCCTGCTGGACCTCACCAACCAGCTGCTTGATTTCAGGAAAACAGAAACTAAAGGCTTTAGCCTGAACTTTGTAAGGGTGAATATTTCTGAACTGGTGGAAGAAACTTATTACAGGTTTAAGCCTGCCGCAGAGCAGAAAAGCCTAAGCTATAAGCTTAACCTACCCGAAGCACCACTGTTTGCCTTTGTTGATAAGGAAGCCTTTACCAAAATCTTAAGCAACCTGCTGAACAATGCCCTTAAATATGCTGAGAGCAGGGTACAGGTAAACTTTATGCCGCTCTCCTCTGCCGATAAAGAATTTGTGATTGAGATCCGGAACGACGGCCACCTGATTCCTTACGAGATGAAGCAAAAGATCTTTGAGCCCTTCTTTAGGCTGAAGGAATCGGAGAATGAATTGGGAACAGGCATTGGGCTATCCCTATCCCGCTCGCTGGCCGAATTGCACAAAGGAACGCTGGCGCTTAAGCAAAGTGAAAGCGACCTGAACGTTTTTGTTCTGAGCCTTCCGCTTCACCAGGAAAATGAGTTTAACCTCTATGACGATCAGCTGGCAGAGAGCAACAGTACAGAGCCCCACAAAGAAGAGCCGGAACCAGCCGGAGAAACTAAACCTAACCTGCTGCTGGTAGAAAACAACCGGGAAATGCTGGAGTTTATTGCCGGAGAGTTAAGTGCAGATTACCACATCCTGAAAGCCCACAATGGCGAAAGAGCACTGGAGCTGCTGCAGAAAGAGAGTGTACAGCTGATTGTGAGCGATGTGATGATGGACGGCATGGGCGGCTTTGAGCTGTGCAAACAGCTCAAAGCAAATATTGACAACAGCCACATCCCCATCATTCTGCTCACTGCCAAAAACAGCCTGCAGGCAAAAATTGAGGGGCTGGAGTCTGGCGCAGATGCCTATATTGAAAAGCCGTTCTCTCCCGAGCACCTGAAGGTGCAGATCACCAACCTGCTTACCAACCGGACGAAGATCAAGGAGTACTTCTCCAGCTCGCCCCTGGTGCACCTTAAAAGTATTGCCTACAGCAAGGCTGATGAGCTCTTTCTGGAGAAACTGAACGAAGCCATTTATAAGAATATAGCCGATGCCGACCTGAATGTAGATCACCTGGCGGAGATCATGAACATGAGCCGCCCTACCCTCTACCGGAAAATCAAGGCTATTTCCAACCTTACCCCTAACGAGCTTATTAACATTGCCCGACTGAAAAAGGCAGCAGAGTTACTTACAGAGGGCGAGTATAAGATCTATGAAATCGCTAACATTGTAGGTTACAACTCCCAGACCAGCTTCGGCAGAAACTTCCTTAAGCAGTTCGGCATGACCCCATCGGAATATGCCAGTGCAAAGGTTGGGGTGGTAAAATAAATAAGAGCCACACCCTGGAGAGGTTTTGGAACTCCCTGGGTGTGTGACTGCTATCTTACCACCACCTTTGAGACACTCATTTTATTTCCGGTGGTAACATACAGCAGGAACATTCCTGTACTTTTTAACTGGATGTTTGTGCTGCTTCCATTCATTTCCTGCTCCAGCACCAGCTTACCCTGCAGATCTCTTACCTGTACTTTGATTACTGCTCCGGGAGCCGATGCTCCGGGAGTTGCATCGTTTACCTCTATGGTAAAACGATCTCCGGCACTGGGATTAGGGTACACCCGCACCTGCTTTAGCGGCTCCCAGCCTGCAGGCAAACCAGTAGGCTCGGTTTCCGGAAAGTACCGATCTGGTACATTCAGCGTAGGGTCGATGTAGGTGAGCGGCACCCGTATAAATTTAGGGCGGTAACCATCTGCATTTCTTCTGTCCCTGAAAGCATCCCGGCATTCGTTCTGGCATGTTACACCCGCTACGCCATTGTTGGCAAGGCCATTTACATTGTAAGAAATAAGCAGCTCGTTGTTCCGGATAAATTCAGGATGCGCTGTGGCATTGTAGGTTACCCAGTATTCTCCCTGGTATTTATCTTCAATGGTATAGAGCAGCTTTTTGTTGGTGAAAGGTCCCTGTGGCGAATTACTCTCCCAGGAGTATATTTCCCGGCCATAGCCACAGGTAAGAAAGCCAATATCCTGCGAAATCATATAATATTTATCCTGCAGCTTAATCACACTAAAGCTGGGAGAAACATAATCATCAGTGCTTTCCATAACCTGTTGGGCATTCCAGTATCCGCTTGTCCAAATATTACCATCAAAAAATTCCCAGGCACTTAGTACATCTTGCTCCATGGAGATCCTGGCCACCAGCGGCCTAAAGAGTATCCAGTCTTTCATTTGCCCGTAGATGTACAGATACTGCGTTGCAGAATCTACCACAACGGCATTTCCCCACTCAATACCGCCAGGCAGGGGCAACTTTACCAGCGCTTTGATGGCAGAAGCATCGGTAAGATCCGGGGTGTAAATTTTTGTAAGGTAAGTAGCCGTATGTTCCATACCAGCACCCGTATAGGCTCCCCAGAAGACTACTGTCGTATCGCCTTTGCTGTAGCCATGGCCCGGCCAGAAGTACAGCTCTTCATTTTCCGGATCCTTTACCGGTGTTCTGTTGATACCTTCCTGTGTATAGTCGAGAATAGTAATGAATTCATCAGGATGCTGCATATCCTGCACCATCATAGAATTTCTCACCTGGAACAGGCAGGGTATACTGTTATCAGAAGCTATATATCCATCGATGTGTGTATCGCCAAACAACCAGAGCGCGCGATTTTCGGGTATTGGTATGGATATGGTGGCATCAGAGGCTACCCAGCCATTGGTTCTGCGAAAGAATTCGGTAAATGCTTCATCTTTATAAGCAGGCGACTGGGCCAGTACCTCCTGAAACAGCACTGCAAAAAATATAAGAAAGTATAGGGTCCGTTTCATGATATAAGAGGATTGTGATGTAACAGTAGATATAGAAAATTAATGGACAAATGGTATTAAACATATCAGCAGAATGCAGTCCCAGAATAGAACATACAAGCCCCACATAACAAGCTGCAATGGATTTTTGCAACAAATAGATGCAGCGCTGGTTAATATTCAGTTATCAGAGAAACTGGCCTATTTTTAAATGAAGGCCTTTTTTATGATGGTTTACGGAAAAACAATAGGCAGTTTGACATAATTTTTTATATTTGTTTGAACAAAAAGACATATCCTTTTGGAGACTAATATTTCGATCGATCACAACAGCCCGCTGCCACTTCATGTACAGGTAGAACAGCTGCTGAGGGAAATGATCAAGGATCCTGACTATCAGAATGGAAAGTTGCTGCCTAAAGAGGTAGACCTGGCCAAGAGGCTTGGCATTTCCAGGAATACAATTCGCCAGGCAACCAATAAGCTGGTGCACGAAAACCTGCTGGACCGGAAAAAAGGAGTAGGCACCAAGGTGAACAAACCCAGTATATCTACAAAGCTGGATAACTGGTTTAGTTTCTCCAAAGAGATGCACAAAAAGGGTATTGATTTTAAAAACTATAAGGTTGAAGTAAGCTGGGTGAATGCCGATGAGGAGATTGCCGCCGCCCTGCAGATTAAGAAAGCTACAAAGGTGCTGAAGCTGGAAAGACTTAAGGGTTTCGATAAGGGACCTTTTGTATACTTTATCTCCTATTTTCATCCGCGGGTTGGCCTTACAGGTACCGAAGATTTTGAAGGCTATCTGTATGATATTCTTGAAAAAGATCACCATACGGTTCCCTCTGTCTCCAAGGAGGAGATTTCTGCCATGCTGGCCGATGGCCGCCTTTCCAAAATGCTTGGTACGAAAACCGGCGATCCGATCCTGTTCAGAAAAAGGCTGGTGTGTGATCCCGGCGACCGACCCATTGAGTACAACCTGGGCTATTACCGGGCCGATCAGTTCAAGTATACCATCGATATCAAGCGTTAACTTTCTAACCATTCTGTTGCTTTTAGGCATCCTTTATGCCCGTGCCTGGTTGCGATAGACAGCTAATGCTAATCCGGGGCCATCCATGGCAATTTTGCCGATGTGCCATCTCCCCAGGCTTGCTATAAACAAGTGAGAAAAGCCCTCCCCTCCATAAGCAATGTTGGTTGGGTTGGCTAGGGTGTGGCCCTCCCAATCGTCCAGCAGCAGGCTTACTTCCTGGCGTTCGTTCACTTTATAAATGCGGTTAGGAGCATAACAGGATATGTACAAATTGCCTGCAGCATCAAATGCTACGCCATCAGGACAGGTTTGTGGAAGGGTGGTGTAGACCTCTCTGCTACCCGCACTGCCATCCGCTTTGATTGCAACTCTTTCTACCCCCGGCAGCCAGGTACAGACGATGTAGAGGTGCTTTTCATCTGCAGAAAGGGCCATGCCATTGGCAAAGTTAAAAGGCCCCTTATGCCAGATCCGGCCTTCTCCGGCAGCATCAAATTTGTATACCTTCCCGCTCACTTCTCTGAACGCACCACTTTCAGATACATAGAGGTTGCCCTGGCTGTCGAAAACCGGATAATTAGGAATGTTGAAGTTTACCCCCCCGGCGCCTGTAGCAAATTTTGTGAGCTGCAGGCTCTCAAGTTCAAGCTTCCAGAGGCACTTATGCTTCAGATCGCAGAGGGCCAGCCAGCTGGCATCGGGCGAGAAGGCAATGCCTAAAATGAAGCCTCCCGTATTACTTACTTCCTCTACCTGCCTGCCATCTGCCGAAATACGGTATACCTGACCTGCCTCACCGCCCGCCCATACCGAGCCATCGGGGTGCACGGCAATACATTCGGGGTGGTCCAGCCCATCGGCAAAAATTGATACGTTCGCTACTGATAGTGTCATACAGATCTGTTTTTGAGGTTAGATGAATAAGGAAGTACAGCTATCAATTTCCACGGGCTCTTTCTTCTCTGCTATACCTCATCTCTTTTACTACCGCCAATTGCGATACCAAGTCCACCATCGATCCTGATGGCTTCGCCGGTGATAAAAGAAGCTTTGTCTTCGCAAAGAAAAGTTACCAGCGCTGCTACTTCTGCGGGCTCACCAATTCGCTGGGTCAGGTGCATGTCTACACACTCCTGCATTACTTCGTTAGGGTCTGGCGACAGCGCGATGGAATCCTGCAGCATGGGCGTGTTGATGGTACCAGGGCAAACAGCCACACAGCGAATGTAGGGAGCATAATCGATGGCAATGCTGCGGGTTAAACCAAGAATGGCTGTTTTAGCTGTTGTATAGGCAGCCACTTTACGCTGGCTTACAAAAGCCTGTACACTTGCCACATTAATGATCACTCCTTTTTTGTGTGGCTGCATGAGCGGTATGGCATGTTTCGCGCAAAGAAACATACCCTTTAGGTTAACATTAAAAACCAGGTCCCACTCCTCTGCAGAGGTTTCGGTAACAGAGCCGTAGCGTTGTATGCCGGCATTGTTCACCAGGTAATGTACCCCATCGAAGGTTGCCTGAATGGCAGAAAAAGCCTCCTTCACACTATCTTCTGCCGATACATTGCATTGCAGGTACAGCCACCTTTCTGCAGGAGAAGCAGGCCCTTCCCTATCAATATCCAGCAATACTACATTGGCACCTTCATCATGAAACATTTTGGCACAGGCAGCCCCAATGCCTTTTGCCGCACCGGTTACTACTGCTGTTTTGTTTTTAAACTTCATAGAAAGTCTTTGAAAGTTGTGTCTATACTTGTATCCTGCTCCTGCAGCTTAGCCCGGATGATGATTTTCCCCTCTGCCACTTCAATGCTGCTGACGCCTGTATAATTATTTTGGACCTGTAAGAGGAAGGCGAGATAGCGACGTGATACTGTTTCCCCTGCATCGATGTAGGCATAAGTGCATTCACCAAATACCCGTGGTGCGGTTGTTAGTATTTCACTGAATGGTTTGTGAATACCTGCCGTGCCAAACTCTATGCCTCTGTAGCGGATCTGGTCCCCAGACCAGTACTGCCACAGGTGTATCCACGGATAGTCCCTGCGGTTCCAGATATAACCAATCAGGGTTTGATGGACGGGAGAATATGCGGTAATCCAGCCTATGGCGCTGGTTTTATCCACTACAAAAGAGTATACAGCATTATAAGCCCTGTCTGGCCGTCTAAGATTAATTACAGACGCCTCTTCAGTAATCCCCATTGGCCAGTCCATGCCATACAAATTGGGCCCCTGGCTGAAGTACTGGTTAAACCCAGCTTTTGCATTACAATCCACTACGGTGGCACCATTCAAAAAAGGACTGCTTAAGGTGGGATGCTGCACCATATTGTAGACCCTACCCAAAGGATTAATGTTAGTCACTTTTTCCTCCACAGCAATAACTGCACTGTCAGCATCCAGTTGCAGGGTTCTATTCAGCCGCAGCCCTTCCAGCGGAGCAGTAGCCGTCATGTGCAATGCCTGAATCTGATAGCTATTTTCCTGCTTCCATAAGATGTTGGCAAACTGTCCGTGGTTGGGCATTCCGGCCCTCATTTCGCCCTCAGAGGGCTCTCCCCAGCGGCCCAGACATATAAAGTGTCCCTGGTAAGGCGCTCCTGCCCTGTTGTTCTGGGGCATTTGCTCCTGGCTAAATTTAAAACTTAGGGGATTGATGCCATTCTCCAGCAGATGAAAATCAGTGATAGCGCCACCCCATAGATCAAGGCTCAGGGAGGCATGGCTGTTTTTCAGCGTTATCTCCTGACTGGTGCCGGGGCTTGTATACTTTATCATGTGTTTTGGTTATCGAAAGAGCCAATAATATCTAGTATTTAACCCTGATAAACCTGGGCCGAAGGTGGTGCGGGTGTTTGTTGATGTCGTCAATGAAATCAAATGAATTTACATTGTAGCTGATCAGCAGTTCCCCCGGCTCCGACAGGTGCGGATGTGCTTTGGCATTATAGGTGTAGAAGTCAATGTCTTCGTAAATTTCGGGTGTTTCGTAAACTGCCTTGTAGGGCTGAAAAGGACCAACCGGCGAACGCCCTACCTGAATGGCTACGGTTGGAGAATTGGTATCCAGCTGGTAGGCGGCAATCACCCGTCCATCTTCCATAAAGCTCACGCTCATTTCGTTAGATACCCTGCTGGTAAGTGCGGCGGCGCTATGCACATCGGTATTCCACTTACTGCCATCCCAGTAGCGCCACTGGCTAAAATCTTCGAAGGCCTTATCGGGTACGCGGGCAACCAAAAGTTCTTTGCTGGGGCCTCTCAGGCCATACACATAAATGTAACCATCTGGTTTTGGAGTGCCTGCCCCTGCGGTATTGGCTATTACACTAATACCGAAGACTACTTTACCCCTGCCCTTGCTGTCTTTGATGAATAAAGGAGTATTCATCTGGCGCTGGTTCTCGAAAGGAGGACGGCTGCCCTTTGGTAGTGCAATCAATGAAACCCCCACATCTTCGAACGGATAAACACCCCCCGGCACACTTTTTATTTTATAAGCGAATATGTAGATGGTACTGTCGGTGGCATGATTAAAAAACCCGTCTCCCAGCCAGTAGTATTCATCTTCGGTGGTGACAGTAGGCTCAAACATAGAGATGGCTTGCCCCTGCTCACCCTTGCGCCAGCCGAAATCTATTTTCGAAGGGTCGGGTTCGCCCCCCTGCATATAGCCTACAGAGTTGTGCGCAATTTCCCAGCCATCCTGCAGCGAATCATTTTCAATCTCGCCAATGAGGGTATCGCTGAACCAGAACATGGTTTCCGTGTCGCCGGCTTTTCCGGGTGTTTCAACTCCATTTAAGGCTACGGCATAAACACCATCAGCCCCCAGCCAGCCGGAATTGTGCCGCAGCATTTCCTCCCATTGCGAAACAGACCGGGCTTTTATCTGATATTTTTCATCCTGTGCAGTTGTCTCCTTTTCCTGTATACCTGCGGCAGGCGATCCTGCCGCAGAATCGCCTTCAGTATTGTTACAACCTGCAAAAGCTATGAGCAGAGGCATAAATATGAGCAGGAGGAGGGCTCGGTGGCGATAGGGGTATGGTATTTCTGTTTTCATGGCTTCAAGAGGTTTGAGAATGATAGAAGAATAGTTTACTCCTCCCACAGATCGGTGCGAAAAGGTATGGCCGGCAGGCCTTCCTTATTGCCAAAATTTGTAATTGGGTAATTGGTAAAAGCATAGCGTACAGCCACGGGCTTCTGCACCTTATCAGACTGCAGCCATACCTGCTCCCCTACAATGCGTGCTTCTGCCGGGTAAAAGATCCTGTCTTTCGCGGCCAGGTAAAAATGTTTAGGTGCCTGCTGATCTGTGGTAATTAAGCCTGATCCAATGCTTTCAGGGTCAAAGGCTACCCTAAGGGTGCTACCTTTTATAGTATACTTGCTGTACCTGGGCCCCAGGTATGCAACATCTTTTTGGCCATAGGTATGGTGGAGGGCAAGTTTGGAGAGTCTCACCCCTACATCCTTCTTATTGCGCGGATGAATATTATCTGCTTCGCCTATGTCCATGGTCACGGCCATTCCTGTATGATCTACCTGTTTCATTACCGCTTCCTGTGCTTCGCGCAGGCGGGCATAATAGGTAGCAGTTGAGTCGTTTTCTTCCCAGTTGTAGGGCGTCATTTGCACATAATAAAATGGCAGCTGCCCTTGGGCAAAGTCTTTCCGCCAGCCCCTGATCAGGGCTGCCTGCAGCCTGGTATACATACTGCCATCTTTCTTGTTGGCTTCGCCCTGGTACCATAGAAAACCCCTGATGGAAAGATTCTTTAGCGGATGGATCATGGCATTGTACAGGAGCGCTGGGCGGGCCAGTACTTCAAACAGCTTTTCCAGTGTTTTAATAGAATCAAGGCTTTCCTTTGCCTGCGGGCTTTTATCGAAAGGGTTCAGGTAATGTTCCTTTACGAGTGAGTCTGCCGCCAGGGCTTTCCGGCTGGTCCAGGCCTGGGCAGCGGAGCCACCAAAAGAGGTAACTACCAGGCCCACGGGCAGCCGAAGCTTTTCCTGCAGATCTCTTGCAAAGTAGTAGGCAACACCGCTTAAAGTGCCGGCTGTTTCGGGAGAAACCACTTGCCAGTTTCCCTTTACTTCCTCAATTGGGGTTTTGGTAAACTTTTTCTCTATGTTGATGAAGCGGATAGCAGGATGATTGGCGGCAGCTATTTCTTTCTCGTAATCTAGCACTCCCTCCAGCCAGGGCGGATTTGCCTTCATTTCCATATCCATATTAGATTGACCGCTGCAGAGCCACACTTCACCGATAAGTATATCCGTTAGGGTTATGGTGTCTTCCGCATTACTAATGCGTAGGCTGTGAGCTTTATAATTACCCGGAGTAGCAGCAGGTACCGGGAGCTGGCCCAGCCATTTTCCATCTGCATCGGTTTGCACAACAACAGCTTCTTTTTGCCAGTCGGCCAGCAGGCGAATGTTCGTAGCTGCAGGGGCTGTTCCCCATAACTTCAGGGGCTTTGCCTGCTGTACTACCATATGGCTTTGCAGCACATTGGCCAGGGTAAAGCCCGCTGCATCCTGCTGCGCCTTTTTTAGTGAATCAGGTATGCCATTGCCTGCATGCTGACCGATGGCTACCTGTAGTAGCACTAAGTTCAACAGGGCAAGGAAAAAGCCATTTAAGAATCTCATACCGTACAATTGAAAACAGAACTTTTACTACTGGCGCCCCCCTACTCTATCAGCCACTTATTCACCCAATTTTACCCTGATAAAGCGGGGGCGGTAGAGGTTGGGGTGATCCTCTATGTCTTTGAAGAAATCGAAGGAATTGATGTTGTAGCTGATGAGGAGTTCTCCCGGCTTAGACAAGTTGTTATGCACCTTGGCATTATAGCTGATGAAGTCTTTGTCAACCTCAACATCTGCCGATGCATCCCATAAAGGAATGATCGGTCCAAAAGGACCATGTGGAGACAGCCCCAGCCGCAGGCCTACGGTTCTGCCAATACCATCTGTCTGAAATACCATGGCATATCTGCCATCGGGCAGGGGCGTAACGCTCATTTCATTAGAGGCCCTGTTGGCAATGGCTGCGGCCTTGTGCATATCTGGCTGCCAGCTGCTGCCATCCCAGAAACGCCACTGGTCAAAGTTTTCTATATTCGCTGGTTCTACCCTGGCAACCAGCACTTCTTTGGCTTTGCCACGCACGCCGTACACATACAAATAGCCATCGGGATCGGGAGCGCCTGCTTCTTTGGTATTTACAAAAAGGCCTGCACCAAAGGATCCTGTGGCATCCGGGGTATCTCCGGTAAAATAGAAAGGTGTATCTATCTGGCGCTGATTTTCAAAAGGAGGTTTGCTGCCGGCCGGGATGATGATGAGGGTATTTCCTACCTCTTCAAATCCAAAAGTTTCGGCCTCGGTGTTGCGTATGCGATAACCAAAAATATAGGTATCTCCATTTTTTGCCCTGTTCACAAAACCATCGCCAAGCCAGTAGTATTCGCCCGGCTGTGTTTTGGGAGTATTGGGAATAAATACAGTTTTTGGCTTACCCGCCTCATCAGATGCCCAATGAAAGGAAATCTTATCTTCTGCTGCCTCAACACCCCTTAGCATGGCTACGGTATTGTTGATCATCTGGAAGTCTATTTCTTCCTCTCCCTGCTCGTTTTCTTCTATTTCACCAATGAGGGTATCGCTGAAAAGCAGCATGGTAGTTGTATCTGCGCCAGCACCGGGAGAGTCTACGCCACTAAGCGGAATAGCAAAAATACCATCGCCTCCAATCCAGCCCTTTTTTCTATTGAACAGAGCCGTCCATTCTGGTGCATCCTCTACGGTGAATTTCAAATCTGTAAGGGAGGTATCTTTCTGCACCATACCTGCCTGCGGGGCATCAGCTGTTACTTCCGGGCCCGAAGAGCAAGCGTTGAAAGATGCCACCAGAGCAGCGGTACTTAAGAGCAGAATGCCATTAGATCTTTTCATGGCTAAGTTTTTATTTGGTTGAGCGATAGTTAAGGGATATTGGCTAATTACAAGGCCCCGGGAGGCAGCTCAGTGATACCCCATTGCTTGTTTGGCTGCGGCCCCAGCCATATTTCCAGGGTGCCGCCTTTGGCATAATCTTCATGGGTAAACCAGAATTTATTCAGCTCTTTTCCATTAAGCGTAGCCCGCTGAATGTAGCAGTTCTCCCTGCTGTTATCATGGGTTTTGATCTTAAACTGCTTGCCCTTATAATACCTGGGGTCGAGCTGAATGGTAACCTCATCGAAGATTGGGCTGGTAATATCATAAACCGGGGTTTTGGAAACATTGCCCTGCAGGTTAAACAGGCCAATGGCCATTAAGGCACTCACGCCACCCATTTGTCCCTGGTCTTCGTCGTGCCCGCCGTAGCCCTGATCGGGTGTGGTGCCGCCATAGGCCTGCTCTTTTACCTTCCTTACCCAGTACTGCGTAAGCCAGGGTTTGCCGGCATAGTTGAATACATGGGCATTGGAGCAACCTGGCTGGTTGGCATAGCTCACGTAGCCATCGTTATAGGCAAAAACAAAATCGGAGGGCTCGGCCTGTTCAAAGGCAAAATTAAGCATGGATGTAAGCGTATCGGCACTGCCAATCAGCCGGGCCAGCGCACCAATATCGTGAGAGAGGCCCCAGGTACCCTGCCATGCATTTGCTTCTACCCAGCCCGCTCCACTTAGCGGATTGTCGTGCAGAAAATTACCATCCCTGCCTTTGGGGAACAGGAGCTTGTGATCGGGATTGTACAGGTCTTTCCAGCCGCCTGAGCGCTTAATAAAGAAATCATAGTCTTTTTTATAACCCAGCTTTTCGGCCATCTGGGCAATGGCAAAATCCTGAAAGGCCGCTTCTATCGTAATGCCGGCATTGCCGGGCCAGTAGCCTTTTTCAGTATAAAACTCAATATCTTTGCTATCGCCAAGCATGCCGCCGGGCAGGTGGCTCTGCTTTACAATCTTATAGGCCAGTTTTTTATCTACTTTGGTGAGCAGGCCCTTCTGGAAGGTGCTGGCAATAAGGTTGGTGGCAGGGCAACTGGTCATAATATAAGAATAGCCGCCACCGGCCGGTCCTCTGGGTAACAGGTAGCCATTCTGGGCGTACTGGATCATGGAGGCCGACATTTCATCCTGCACCTCTGGCCAGGCCAGGCCCCATAGCACATTCAGGTTCCACTGCGACAGCCACCAGGCATCAGAATTATACATGTTGTACCTAAGGCTGCCATCTTTATTTTTCGGGAGGGTTTTCACTTCAAAGGTCGCATCGGTAAAGTTTCCCTGCCGTGTGCCTTTGGTGCGGTCGGGGTAATCGCCGTTAATGTCGTTGATTTTGTGCCGGCCCAGCAGCACGTGCCACAGATCAGTGTAGAACTTAACCCGCTGGTCGGTGGTGCCGCCGGTTACGGCCATTTTGCCCAGCCAATCGTTCCAGATAGCTCTGCTGTCTGCTCTTACCCTATCAAAATCCCAGCTGGTACTCTCGGCATTCAGGTTCTGACGGGCGTTTTTGATGCTGGTGTAGGAGATGCCAATTTTCATCTGCAGCTGCTCTCCGGCCTCAACATCATAAAGAGCCGCTACACCGGCACTATCGCCCTGCACCTGGGTGGCGTTCTCCAGGATGTTCTTACCCTTCCAGCCTATTAGTGCATTGAAAGGTTTATCAAACTGAATAACAAAGAATACTTTTACCTCTTTAGGTCCACCCCAATACCTGTCTATAGAACTGAAGGAACCTTCCAGCTCAGTGTTGCTGATCTTCTTAACATCTGCATTGGCCATGGTGCTGTTGCCCATATAGCCACCCAGGCTGGTGATGATCTGCGCGTCCATATTCTGGGTATAGGTAAACCTGTAAAAGCTTACCCGTTCGGTGGCCGTAAGCTCCACCCAGGTTTTGTAGTTGCGCAGAAAAACACGATGGTAGCCCGGCTGCACAATTTCATCGTCGTGGCTGAACTGTGACTTCCAGCCCTGCTCGCCCTTTGTAGGGTTAACCTGCTGGGTGGTTGGCATGATCTCAATGCCTGACATCATCCAGTTATGGATCTGGCCGAAACCCAGGATTTCTGTTTCGTTATAATTATAGCCGCCACCATTTTGGTTTTTATTGCGGGTATGTGGTGCGGCACCTACCATGCCAAAGGGCCGGCCTCCGGTAACAAAAAAGAAATAGCGGCCCCGGTTGGTTTCAATGTAAGGATCTACCAGGCTAACATAGTCGGTGAACTGTTCGGCAGAAGGGAATACTTCAATTTCCGAAAACCCCAGGTCTTTGCCTTTGCCATCGGTAGTTACAAACTTAACCCAGCTTACTTTTTTAGGCGCAAAATGCACTGCTTTGGCGCTTCCGTCGTTGGGGATCTGGTTTACCCATATTTCTGTGCCGTCGCTGAACTGCAGCCTGCCACCAGCAATATGGTCTTTGTACGAGGGCCTGTCGTACAGCACCACTTTGCTGATAGACTGCGGTTCCTCCCAGTTGAGCTGAATCCAGGGAAAGCGCACATAGCCCCAGTCGGTAGTATCTCCCTCAGATGCCCATTCTCCAATGCTATCCACGCCTATAACGCCATCCGTTACCTTTTCCGCGGCATGCGCAATGTTTAAGGTGGTGGATGCCGTTACTTTTGCCTTTGGTGCTATGTTATCGGGTCCGGCCAGTGCCATGAGAGGGAAAAGGCAAAGAACACAACCAACCACAATTGCCCCTGCCTTTTTCCTTCTCTGCACTACTTGATCCTTAATTTCCATATCTTTTGATAGATTTTCTCTACAAATAATAAGTTTGCCAGTGCCAACCCTTAGCGGTGGCTCCAGCTTAGCTCAATTTCCTCCAGCGTACGCTGTTTTGTTTCCGGGATCATTTTCCAGGTAAAGAGCAGCAGGATAATGGCATTAACCATGAATATCCAAAAGGTAAAAGCCCCACCCACGCTCTCTAATAGCATAGGTGTTAGCTGGGTAATGAGCACCACCCCAATCCAGAGCACTACTGTGCAAAATGACATGGCAATGCCTCTGGTTTTGGTAGGAAAAATTTCGGAAATAATAACCCAGGGGATTGGTCCCAGCGAAGAAGCAAAGCAGGCAATAAAGCCCAGAATAAAGATCAGCAGCCAGGGGCCTTCTGTAATGTTAAAGTAAAAACAGATGCCTACGCTCAGCAGGCACAACACCATACCACCAACACCCCATAGCAGCAGGGCTCTCCTGCCGGCCTTGTCAATAAGCCAGAGTGCTACAAAAGTAAAAATGGTATTTACCAGGCCTATAAAGAGGGTTTGTGTAAAAGCAGACTCCGTAGCAAAGCCTATGCTTTTAAAGATTTCCGGGGCATAATAAATAATGGCATTGATGCCGGTAATCTGTGAAAACAGGGCCAGTACAACTCCCACAATCAGTGCCACACGCAAGCCGGGCTTGAATAGCTCTCCTACCGTGCCTGTTTCCTGTGCTAAGGCTACTTTAATTTCCTGCATTACCTCCAGCGCCCGCTCACGCCCGTTTACCTTGGTGAGGGTATCCAGTGCCTCGGCTTCACGCTTGTTCTTTACCAGCCAGCGGGGGCTTTCAGGAACCAGAAAAAGCAGTGCCAGGAATAGTACGGCAGGGAGTGTTTCGGAGCCCAGCATGTACCGCCAGCCCAGGTCTACATTCCAGGCCTCGCTGTTCTGGGTAGCTATTTGCATGTTGATGAAATACACCAGGTTAATGCCAATAACAATGGCCAGCTGATAAAGGCTCACCAGGGTGCCGCGGATATGTGCAGGGGCTATCTCTGAGATATAAAGAGGAGAAAGCATGGAAGCTGCCCCTACACCCAGGCCGCCAATAAACCTGGCGATGATAAACTGGGTTAGGTCGTTGGGTATGGCAGAACCAATGGCCGATATAGCAAAAAGAACGGCTGTTAGGAGCAGCACCTTCTTTCTGCCGATGCGGTCGCTTAGCAGGCCTGCAAACATGGCACCTACCACGCAACCCCAGATAGCACTGCTGGCTGCCCAACCTACCATGGCAGCAGATAAATTAAACTTTATCTGCAGAAAGCCTATGGCCCCCGCTATTACGGCAGTATCGTAGCCAAAAAGGAGTCCTCCCAGCGCAGCTACTATTGTTACCTTCAGCACAAAAGCTGTAGTAGATTCTTTTTTACCGGCCCTGGGGGTAGTGGTTTGGGTTGGCATCATAGTTTTTACAGGTCTGTTAAATTCTGACATATGCTTTTATGGTGGCGCAGCGGGTACCTTCTGCTTCGCCGTGGGGGCGAATGGTGTAGGCGCCTACAGCAGCAGGAACAATAAAAGTTTCGGCGTAATGAACAATGAATGGGGCAAAGGCAGCGGCAGGACTCTCCACAATGGCTTCGCGCCCCTCTACCAGGTTTAGCACATTAACAATTCCGCGGGTGTGGTGAGGCACTTTGCCCGTAAACCAATGCCTGCGGGTTTCTATAAACTCCAGCTCATTCAGGCCGGTGCGTTCTTCCCGCCAGCCCTCACCTTCCTCCAGCGGTTCCACCAGGTTCAGGGCATTCTTTTCTACCCATGAGGCGGTGCGGTCCCACTGAATTACTTTTTCGCCGTGCTCAATATTGATGGGCCGTGGCTGGCCATCCAGCCCAAGGCGGCCCCAGTCCCACAGCTTAAAGGTGAAGATGTAAGGGGTGGCGCTTATCTCCAGCACCATACTACCTGCCCCGGAACAATGTACGGTACCTGCCGGTATAGATACATGATCGTGCTTTTGCACCGGCCACTTCTTTACATGCTTTTCTGCATTGAAATCTTTTCCTGTCTGCTGGGCCTCCTTCAGCTCCCCGATCATGGCTTCTGGCTTTACCCCCTCCTGCAGGCCCAGGTACACATAGGCGTCCTCGGCAACATCCAGCATATAGTAGCTTTCGTCCTGGGTATAATGCATGCCGAAAGCTTGCTGGATATATTCGGTAGTGGGGTGAACCTGCAAACTAAGGTTACCGCCTTCCATGGTATCCAGAAAGTCGAAACGGATGGGAAACTCATCGCCAAAACGTGCGTGCACCTTAGGCCCCAGGAGGCTGTCGGTTTGGTTAAACACCAGGTTGATGGCGGGTATTTCTACTTTCAAATCGCCAAAGCCCAGTAAGAGGCTGTTTTCTTCTGGCACGCAATCGAAGCACCAGGCAAAATTAACCTCTGAGCGGTCCAGATCACATACCTCTTTCATCCACTGCCCGCCCCAGGGACCGGGATCAAAAAACGGCACTACCCTAAACGGGCGGCTGGCAGCAATCTCCAGGCCTTTCAGGATAGCTTCGCCTCTCACAAGTTTAGGGCTGTTGCTGGTGTTGGTATCCAGCACAAAATCCCATTTGTGCATCAGCTCCTTTTTGAGGCGGTCGCAAACGCGCCAGTCTACAAAGAAGCCCTGCTTGTACTGGGCTGCAAAGCCATCTTCTTTGTTATGCACACCAAGGTTGTCTACTCTATTCCGGCGCATGCGCAGCTGTATTTCCCAGCGTGCCATATCGGCATAAACCAACAGATCGTAGTCTGGAAAAACCAGGCTTGCCCCGGAACCATACACCACTATAGTACCTTCGTGGAGTTTCTTTGCCTTGTGCCGCTGCTGCTGTACTTTTTCAGCATCCAGAAAGTCTTCCATCGTCAGCCGGCTCAGGTATCCAAAGATCCGATCGTCGGTTACATCCGGATAAACCATGGCCCTGATTTTATCTTCGTCTTTGAAGACTTCAGCTGAATTGATCCAGAGCTGGTGCTGCAGACCGTTTTGCAGCCCGGAGACTAGTGCTGTGTTATCCACGCCCTGATAGCATTCTATCACAACTAACCTGATTCCCTTCTCTAATGCTTTTATCTCCTGGTTCAGGGTATGGCATATTGAATCCCAGCCTGTTACACAAGACCGGTTTTCTGCCTCTACCTGAACAAAAGGGTACTTATCGTAATTTGATCTATTCAATGCTGTATCAGCTTAATTGTGAAACCATATAGTCCATTCCCAGCAAGCCGGCATACTCCACCTGCTCTGCAGAAACTATTTTGACTGAGCCTGCTGCTGGTGCCCAGGCATATTGATCTACCATGTTTTGCAGGTAGGGTAAAATAATCCCCTTCTTTTTCATGATGCCACCCCCGATAATGATCAGCTCCGGATCATAAGCATGTACCATGTTTACCACTCCAACGCCCCATGCTTTGAGGCAATCTTCTACCAGTTGAGCCGACAGCCTGTCGCCCTTTTCAGCTTCCTGAAAAAGCGTTGCAAACTCTATGTTGCCTGCTTTGGATAAGCTGCTCTCCTCAAAAAGAGGATGCATTTTTGCCTTTTCCGGCAGCGCCCATGTTGAGGCTTCCGTTTCCAGACAACCAAAAAAACCGCAGTTACAGGGCCTTCCCTTCAGATTTACAGACATATGCCCGCCCAGATTACCTGCCAGGAAATGAACGCCCCGCAACAGTTTTCCTTCCAGCAATACCGCACTGCCCACACCCGTTCCCAGCGTAAGCAGCACAATGTTATTTCGGCCTTTTCCGGCACCTTTTACCCATTCTCCGAGCAGGGCCGCCCTGGCATCATTTTCAAGTGCCAGGCTTGCATTCCACTCCTGCCTGGCCCATGCCCTGAAATCAAACGCATGGGCATTTCTGTACTTTACATACTGAGAGAGCACCCGCCCCTGCTGGCTGTCTACAATGCCGGGAAAGGTAAGGCCTATGCCATTTACCTGCTCTTTTGCTATGGCGTGATCTGCCATCAAAGCCCTTGCGGCCTCGCTTATTCTGGCCAGATTAACTTCTATACTTTCGCTGGCCAGTGCCTCCAGATTTGTAGCGGCCAGCAATTCGCCTGCCTTTAGCAGGCCCAGTTTTATTCTGGTGCCGCCCATGTCTGCTGCAATATTAATCATGCTTATAGATGTACCTGATTTTGCAATTTCTTAAGGAGTAGTTCATTACTTAACTATCAATATGACTAAGTATGAACATAGGAACAAATGTGTGGGAGAGACTTAAAAATCCCCCTGGTCATCGCCAGGGGGAAGATCAAGCTCTTTACAGGCTGCTGCTCTAATTACCTAGGTACTGCCCTGAACTTATAGATAAAGGTTTCGTCAGGATCGCCGCCAAAATCAGAAAGATCTACCGTTTGCTGCAACTCCATGTTTGTTGTAGTTAATGTTGTGACGGTAAAGGTTTCCTCGATAGGAACATCAGGAGTGAAGAGACCATGACCTTCACGGGTGAAGTACAGAACATCATCTTCTTCAGTAAGATACCATTCATTATAAACATTGAAGCCATCTAACGCACAGTCGCCGGTAGCTGTATCATCACCAAAATCTTCTTCGAAGCTACCATCCTCGTTCAGCAGCCAGGAGTTATCTCGCTGGCAATCTCTAATTTCTTCCTGGTCTTCGTCTACCCAGTAAACAGAGGTAAGCTCCCAGCGTCTTCTGGGTAGGTTGTCGATGGGCGAAAGGGTTACAACCATGGTTAAAACCACCTCTTCAGATCCTCCATTGTCTGTGGTTCCTGTAAAAGTGAAGCCGACCAGCTGATCAACATCCTCTACTGTAGGTGTGTAGGTAAAGGTATAATCAAAGCTATTTCCAGTAGCATTAACCGTGGTAGTACCATTGGTACCAAAAGTCGGATCTACCGCATTGTTACGGGTCTTGGTGATTACGAGATTTTCCAGTGTTGACTCCGACTCCATACTTACCTCTACAGTAACTTCAGTGCCTGACTCTACCGCTAACGAATACGCACCACCTCCCTGACTCTGCAGGTCTGTGCCGGTAAGGGTCATGTCTATGGAATTATCAGGCGCAGGATCATCGTCGGAGCCACAGCCTGTATACAGCACTACCGCACTTAGTAATAAGCTGTACTTAAAAAATCGATTGATTGTATTCATAAATATTAGATTGGATGGTTTAATAGTTTATTTTGATTAGTAACCTGTATTCTGTGGCAGATTTGGGTTTACGTTGCGCTCCCGCTGCGGAATTGGAAAGATGTTATAGATACCGTCTACCGTAATCCCTTTGGCCTGCTGTACCTTTTCCTCCAGCTCTCCGGTTCTTACCAGATCAAACCAGCGATGGCCCTCCGCCACAAATTCTCTTCTTCTCTCAAGCAATACTGCTTCCCTGAAAGCCGCCCCATCGCTGATGTCTACATCTGGCAGGTTGGCCCGGTTTCTTACCATGTTCAGGTACCTGTTGGCTTCCTCAAAATTGTTTAGCGCTGCCTGTGCTTCTGCGTAAATCAGCAGTACATCTGAATACCTGATTACCGGATAATCGGCACTGGAGCCTCCGGCGGTAGGATCTGCCTCGCTATCCCAGAATTTCTGAATATGTATTTTGCTTAGATTAATAACATTCCCATTATCGTCCAGCAGCTCTGTCATAAAGGTTACCGCTTTGCGCTCATCCTCATCAGAAAAAGAGTTGTAGAGATCCTGGGTAGCTACCTGCCAGCCGTGTGTGTTATTTACAATGGCCCTGGCCCTGGTAAGCTCTGCCGGCAGCAGCCTTACGTTAAACTGCCCTACTTCCCAGAATGAAATAGCCCCGCCCCCATCGCCAAAGCCAACAGAGAAAATGGCTTCTTTTCCGCCCCTGTTAGCGAGTTTATATACATCGGCAAAATCTTCCCAGAGGGAATAGGTGCCCGAATTGATCACTTCCAGAGCTTTGGCCGATGCTTTCTGATAATCTTCTATGGTAAGGTAAACCTTTGCCAGCAGCGCTTTGGCGGCACCCTGGGTAGCCCGCCCCTCCTGTATATTACCGTCTGTGGGCAGGGCTTCGGCATCGGTCAGGTCCTGAATAATTTGTGCATAAATGGCCTCTACTTCTGCTGCTTCGGGGTTCAGAGGATTTATCTCGTTCACCAGCAGGGGCACCCTGCCAAACATTCTTACCAGGTTAAAGTACATTAAGCCCCGCAGAAACTTTGCCTCATTCACCAGCCTGCTCTGCTGGGTCTGGTCCATTGAAATGGCCGGAATGCGTTCTATGGCAATGTTTGCCAGGTAAATTGTTTTGTAGTGCATCTGCCAGATCTCCAGCAGGGCTGCATTCTCTGCGTTGTAGGCAAAGTTGCTCAGCTCGTCGTTCCAGAGCGTTCCCAGCTGGTTGTTAACCATCTCGTCGGAAGCCAGGCCCATGGTAACCCAGAAAGTGCTGTGGTAAATGCCGGCAGTACTACCTGTAGAATAGGAACCCAGGTACGCATAAATAGAGTTTACAGCTGCCTCGGCATCCTGGGCAGTGGTGTAAAAGTTGCTTTGCGCCACCCTGTCCTGTGGATTTTCTTCCAGAAAATCCTCGCAGGAAGCGATGGAAAGGCTCAGGCATACCAGAATGCAAACACTGAGCTTTGGCCAATTTATCGTGTGCTGTATATTTTTCATGATCTGCATCTGCTCTTGTTAAAATCCCAGGTTAAGGCCCAGTAGATAGGTTTTTGCTTGTGGGTAGTTACCATCATCTACCCCAACCAGGTTGGTGGTATGTCCATAGGCATTGCCTTCAGGATCATAGCCACTGTAATCAGTGAGGGTCCATAAGTTTGTAGCACTTGCGTAAATCCGTAGGTTTGCCACCTTTATTTTACCCAGAATGGAAGCAGGCAGGTTGTAACCCAGGGTTATATTTTTGAGGCGCACATAAGAGGCATCTTCCACAAACCTGGATGAGAACACATTATCTGTTGATGTTGCCAGCGCACGTGCATAGCGGTTGCTTGGGTTTTCGGGTGTCCAGCGGTTCAGGCCCGCTTCTGCCAGCACATTTTGCTGTCCGTTTACATTTTCCAGGTTAATCAGGTTCATGTTAACCATTTCGTTGCCCTGTGAGCCCTGGAAGAAAAATGATAAGGTGAAGTTACTGTACGATACTTCGTTGTTCAGGCCCCAGACAAAGGCTGGCTGTGCCGACCCGATAATGGTTCTGTCGAAGTCGTTGATCACGCCATCCGGCACCCCATCGGGCCCGCTGATATCTCTGTACCTGCGATCTCCGGCTTTGGGCTGCTGACCTACAATTGCCGGACTCGCAGCGGCTTCATCGTTGCTCTGGAAGATACCATCAAACACATAGCCGAAAAAAGTACCAATAGGCTCACCCTCTCTTAGAATGCTACCGCCAGCACCCAAAAAGATATCGCCTTCACGGGACAGGTTGGTTATTTTATTTCTGTTCAGGGAGAGATTCAGGGCTGTGTTCCAGGATAGCTTTCCATCTATGTTAACTGAGTTGATGGACAGATCGACACCCCTGTTTTGCACATTACCCACATTGAGCAGCGTGCTGCCAAAGCCGCTGGTGTAAGGAATTGGCGTTCCCAGCAGCAGATCTACCGTGTTCTTATGGTATACCTCTGCTGTAATGCCTAACCTGCCTTTCAGCAGGGCTAAATCAACGCCTATATTAGCCTGTTCAGTGGTTTCCCATTTCAGATCAAGGTTAGGAAACGAAGTAGGCTCTTTACCCAGGAACACAGCAGGCCCCGAGCCGGTGTTAAACACCCCCTGCCCAAAGGGTGCCACCAGGGCAAGCGACTGGTATGGACCTATTGCCTGGTTGCCCGTCCAGCCATAGCTGGCCCTAAGCTTCAGGTCATGAACAAAGTTTACATTGCTCATGAAGGGTTCTTCTGCAACTTTCCAGGCAATGGCACCAGAAGGAAAGTAGCCGTACTTATTGCCCTCTGCAAATTTGGAAGACCCATCGATGCGGCCCGAGAGTGTGATCAGGTACTTGTTTTTAAGCGAATAATTGATTCTGCCCAGGTAAGAGAGCATGCTCCACTCCAGCTCACCATTTCCTGGATTCTGTGGGTTTTCCGCAGCGCCCAGGTTATGCCAGCCAGTTCTAGGATCAGAAAAGCCAAAGGCGTAAGCGCCAAGCGATTCATTTCTAAACTTCTGCAATTCGAAACCGGCAAGTACATTTACCCTGTGCTCATCACTGATTTCTTTATCGTAGGTAAGGGTGTTGGTATTAAGCCAGGTAAGTGCCTCCAAGGTAGAAACACTGGCCTCTCCCAGGCTGCCTTCGGTTCTTTTAAGACCATTGGGCCCAAAGGTATTGGATTTGCTCATGAGGCCGTCGATACCAAAACTGGTGCGAAGGGCCAGCCCTTTGATTATTTCGTACTGAGCCGACATATTGCCCAGTATTCTTGAGGTAGTGGTTACAGATTCGTACTCCTTTGCCTCTGCGACAGGATTTGCAATACCTGCTTTTAAAAGATGTTCAAAGGTGTAGCCCAGTGGTTGGGTTGGGTCATATACCGGAGCCATGGGGTTAAACTGAATGGCATTGGTAATAACACCGGGTACAATGGTACCAGGACCCGTTAACACGCCATTGGAAGAGAGCCTGTTGTACGATAAATTAGTACCAATTGTAAAGCGGTCGCTTATATCAGTATCCAGGTTTACCCTAAAGGAATAGCGGTTAAAGTCGGAGCCTATGACAATACCATCTTGTGTGAAATAGCCACCGGAAACAGCATATTTTGTCTTTTCACTGCCGCCTGTGAAAGAAAGCTGATAATTTGCAATAGGCGCACTTTGGAAAAGCTCTTCCTGCCAGTCGGTTCCCTCACCAAATCGTTCCGGATTTACATAAACCGGTGCTCTGCCTGCGTTTACATTAGCCTCATTGATAAGATCGGCAAACTCTGCCGCATTCAGCAGATCTAGCTTTTTGGCAACCTCCTGCACACCATAATAACTTTCAAAGTTTACGGTGCCTTTGCCTGCTTTTCCTCTTTTGGTGGTAATCAGAATTACGCCATTGGCACCACGGGAACCATAAATGGCAGTGGCGGAGGCATCTTTCAATACTTCTATCGACTCAATATCGTTGGGGTTGATGGTAGAAAGGGCACCTATCCTTGGTCCGCGACCGCCAATGGACATTTCGCCGCCATTGCTGTTTACCAGCATACCGTCAATTACATACAGCGGCTCACTGCTGGCATTTACCGAGCTGGTTCCCCTGATCCTGATGTTAGTTTCGCCACCAGGTGCACCCGTACTCTGAATAACCTGTACGCCTGCTGCCCGCCCCTGCAGGGCCTGATCGAAGGAAGTAACTGGTACAGCCTTCAGATCTTCGGCTTTAACAGAAGCTACCGAACCCGTAAGGTCAGACTTTTTAACAGCTCCATAACCGATCACAACTACCTCATCGAGCTGCTCCAGGTCTGGCGACAGTGCTATGCTGAGGGTGGCTCTGGACCCAACCTGTACCTCCTCATGCAAATACCCGATGAATGAAAACACCAGCACAGCATCCGGGCCAGGTACCTCCAGCCTATAGTTGCCGTTTATATCTGTAACCGTACCTGTGGAGGTGCCTTTTACGATAATGGCTGCACCGGGCAAAGACTCTCCGGTTAATGCATCTGTTACCCTGCCGGTAAGCTGTTGCTGGGCCAAAGCGCCAGGTAAAAGCCAGCAAAATAATAAACCGATAAGTAGCAATCTTTTCATGTAAGTGGCATTAGAGACATTCCAGTTTTAAAATCAGCCCCCGAATCCCTGGTGGTATCCACACAGAAGGCTCATTCAGTCATATCATTCTGTACATATAGCAGCATACAAAAGCTAGTATGTACATACATATGAACAAGCACAAGTTGAGAAAAAAACCTGAACAACAAAAGCATTCAATAATTTTTTTCAAACGTTTGCGAGAGATCTATTAGTGGGAATCGAATGTTAGATTTCTCTATACACCCGCTACTATACTATATAATATAGTGTGGCATGAAATGCAGCAAACAAAAGATAAAAAGTCTTTTTCAGTTTGTTGTGGTTGGCTAAGACAGGTTAAGCTTTTAGGATATTTCCACTGCGTTACTTTAATAAAGTAGCGTTTCAAGCTTTTCCCCTAATGGAAACTGCAGTTAGGCTTTCTCAAATGCAGTAGCAAGGTTCTGGGCCTGCAAAGAATGTGGCGTTTTTTTAAAAATTAAAGCAAGGGAACTCACCTTTAGGCATTTGTAGCAGTAGGCTACATCAAATAAACTATATACGCTACCACTTAAAACAGCCTTAATACAGTAAGGCGTATAAATGCTGCTTTGGTGAGGTTTTACAGTTATTTAAATTATTTATTAAAAAAATATTAAAATTTCTATGGGACTATTTTTATATAATATTTTCTTCTATAACTTAAGAAAGTGTTTTTAGAGGGATTTGTCAGGACACTGTTCTGTGCAGGCTAGTTTTTAAAATAATATATTATTTTAAAATTATATAAATTATTAAAGCCAAAAGGTTGATTATAAAGGAGTTTAACATTAACTTTATATTAACAAAACATTGCAATAATCTCTTAGGAAATTTATATGTTTAAAGCATAACCAAGCAAGTGACGGATACTTATGCTTTAGGGGGGGCGAGGGAACAACTCGCAGGCTTACGTTTTTTTGCACATATTAAGTCCTTTCAACTTTTTGAGGAATGTGGCTTAAGAACATCGGATTTTTGAAGTAAACATTTGAACGCTTTTGTACGGCAACTTTAAGCAAACAGCGTTTTCTTTAACCATAATGTGTACTAGCCAATTAGTTGATTTTTTAAAGCATCAGAAAGTCTCTTTAGTCAAACAAAAAATTATAAACTGATTTTTATTTGGCCAGAGTTAAATTAAACTGAAGGCAGTGAAATGGATGAAGGAAGGGCATGTGTAAGGTGAGTGTTCTGCCAGGGATTGAAGCTAGGTACAGTCAAACTACCGGATAAACCTGAAAGAATTTTTTAAAATTGCTGTAATAAATATGGTATTAAGTAAAGAAGGTATACTGCCCTTCTTGAGGATCTTTTTTACAAGAGCCCTTTTACCACTAAATAATAAGCGTTTTTTCATCAGGGCTCTGAAGTTTAGCTTTCTAAACTCAGAGAAATATTTTTTAAATCTTATTCAAGGCTAATCGGCGATGATCTTTATACAATTTTGGTATTTCAAAATTCAATCGCAGGAAGCTTCTTAAGGACTGTTAAAAAAATCTATCAAACCGTTCCAGTCAAGGCAATTGAACCTCTCCAGATATTGCGTACTAAAATAGATTATTAGTAAAGCTGGCAGTTGCAGTCAAAGAGGCTTGTTTAAGCCCGTGATTGGATCTGTTTAGTGTAAGCCCTTACTTGATTGGGTGTCAGCATTATGTGTGACATCTGCACATAATCTGTTGTCTTCTACTACTGCATAACAAAACTAGAAGCTTAACTAAGGTTAAGTTACGGCTGGTAAAAACCAAATGTAACCGAGAAGGCGAAGCTCTGTCCCCTCCTTTAGAAAGCACTTTTCATGGCTTGGCTGCCATTCTGCCTGCCAACCAATAGAAACATTCAACCTACTCATTTTTTATGGCTACCCTTAACTTTTCGCGCCTGCAACCAAAATGGTTTGCAGTTTACACTCGATCACGAGCAGAGAAAAAGTTATATACCCTGCTAACACAAAAGCGCATAGAATGCTTTTTGCCCCTAAAAAAAACACTAAGCATACGCTCCGATCGCAAAAAATGGATTGAGCTTCCGCTACTACCCTGCTATGTCTTTGTGAAAATAACCGAAGCGGAACATTTTGCAGTACTGAACACTCCTGGGGCAGTATGCTATGTGAGCTTCGACGGGCAGGCTGTTTCCATTCCTGACGAACAGATAAATTACCTAAGCAGATTTATCATAAATAATAATCAGGACATTGAAGTTCACTACTGTAGCTTTGAGGAAGGAGATTTGGTAGAAGTTAGCGCTGGTCCGCTTCAAGGAATAAAAGGAGAGATAATTGAAGTCAGAGGCAAGCAAAGGCTCTTATTAAGGTTTAGCTCACTTGGATGCTGTATACATGCAGAGGTATCAAGTGGAGAACTCTCCAGAGAGCAAAGAATTTCAGCCGTTCGTTCAGCAAAATCAGAGACCACCATGTCCTGATCAGGAGCCTGCTATAAACATACCATGTAAAGCAACCTCCCGGGTATTAGAAGTATTTTATTCAGAACAGACTTGCTAACAAAATGAAACTCCATATTTTCTTCTTTTTAAGCCTGCTTACCCTGTTCTCCTGTACAAGGCGGAACCTGACATACCTTAGCGATCTACCTGATCAGCAGATATACACAGAGAGTATTTCAAATGCACCTGAACATAAGATTCAGCCTGAAGATATAATTAGTATAACTGTTACAAGTTTGAACCCTGAATCTAATGCCTTATTTAACAGAGGTGAGATTGTAGCCGTTAGGGGCGATGGAAACTATAAGGCCAATGCTGTTTCATCTGCCACCATGTTATCCAAAGAGGGATACTTGGTAGGCAAAGATGGCTTTATTACGTTTCCGGTACTGGGAAAAGTTCAGCTTAATGGCTTAACTAAAACAGATGCAAGAAACAAACTCACCTTATTGCTGGATGAATTTCTTAGAGATCCTATTGTAAATGTTGAGTTTGTAAACTTTAGAGTTACAGTTATTGGCGAGGTAAAAGATCCAGCAACATTTGTTATCTCATCAGATAAGGTCACCATTCTGGAGGCCTTAGGACTGGCTGGAGATATGACCATTTACGGTAAAAGAGAAAACGTACTGGTAATTAGAGAAGAGGGGGGAGTTAGAACAGTTGCCAGGCTTAATCTAAATAGTAAAGAAGTATTCAGCTCTCCATATTTTTACTTACAACAGAACGATGTTGTGTATGTAGAGCCCGATAAGTTAAAGCAAACTCAGGCTAGCACTAATACCCGCAGACTGGCCCTGATTACTTCCTCTATCTCAATCTTATCATTTATAATTTTTCGGCTTAGGATAATCTGATTTTTAGCTTTTTGATTTATGAAAGACCTTGATCAAAACTTTGTAGACAAAGGCGAGCAGGTAAGTTTAAAAGAATTACTTTCCGGTGTTGCACGTTACTGGTATTTATTTGCAATAGGACTCTTAATCTTTTTGGGTGCAGCTTTTATCTATTTAAGGTATACAGTACCTGTTTACAACATTAGCAGCAAACTACTTATCAAAGACGATAAGAAAGGCTCTGATTTAAATGGCAACGCAGTATTTAGTGAGTTAGAATCCTTTAGCTCTACCAGTAATATGGATAATGCTGTGGAAGTACTCAAATCAGAAAGTCTAATGCAGCGAGTACTTAAAGAGCTGTCCCTGCAGGTAACTTACTATGATAAAGGCCAGTTCGTAGACAGGGAATTATACAAAGAAGATATTCCTATAAAAATCACATCAAAAAACCTGAGGGTCACTGCTTTAAATAAGGCTATTACAATTCGTTCTAAGGACAAGAATTCTTTCTGGATAGAGGAGCATGAAGGTGATAGTACAACGCTTAGCGCTCATGAATATGGAAAAAAAATAAAGAAGTCTTATGGCACTTTCAAGGTTGTAAAGGAAAAAAGTTATACAAATGATTCTGATTATCAGAAGTGGGAAATAGTTGTCAGGTTTCATAACCTTGATAAACTGGCTGCTTACTACAGTAAGCAGGTGAATATAGCACCTGCCAGTAAAACAGCCAGTGTTATTATACTAAGTATTACCGATCCTGTGCCTCAGAAGGGCAAGGATATTATTAATAAGCTTGTGGAGTTGTACAATTACGAAGGCATACAAGACAAGAATTACATTGCCACTAACACATTGGCTTTCCTAGATGAACGCCTGGAATCGCTTATAGAAGAATTGACTAATGTTGAGAGAAATGTTGAAGAGTATAAGCAACAAAAGGAGATCGCGGATGTAAGCTCACAAGCAAAGTCTTATGTAGAAAGTGATAGTGAAAACAAGAAAAGATTAGATGACTGGAGCATACAGATAGATATGCTTGAATCTATTGAAATTTACCTGAAAAAGCAGGGAGATAACTTTGAACTTGTTCCCAGTACACTGGGCATCAAAGATGTAACACTTACCGACCTGATTGATAAATTTAATGAGCTCCAACTTGAGCGGGAGAGAATGCTCAGAACTACAAAACTGAACAACCCGCTTGTACAGGATATAAATGATCAGCTAACTATTTTGCGGACTAACATTCTGGAGAACCTGAAGAACATTAAAAATGGCCTCATTATTACTCAGAACAACCTCCAGGCAAATTCCAGTCAGTATTCATCTAAGATAAAGGAAGTTCCTGTTATAGAACGTCATTTGTTAGAGATCAGCCGGCAGCAGGGAATAAAACAAGGTTTGTATCTGTATTTACTGCAAAAACGCGAAGAATCAGCTCTGGCATTATCTGCAAGTGTTTCCAACATCAGGGTTATTGACCCGGCAATTGCAGGTAGTGAGCCGGCAAGCCCCAAGGCATCACTAGTCCTGTTACTGGCTATAGTACTGGGCTTAGGGCTTCCGTTTGGATTAGTTTATGTAAAAATAATTTTCAATGATAAGGTACAGGAGCGAAAGAATGTAACAGAATTAAGCGCTACCCCTATACTTGGTGAAATACCTCACAATACAACTAAAAATGTTATAGTTGTATCTGAAAAAAGCAGGGAGCCAATAGCTGATTATTTCCGTCTCATCAGAATTAACCTTAACTTTTCTTGTGTAGAAAGAGATAACAAAGTGATACTGGTAACTTCCAGTATGAGCGGTGAAGGCAAAACCTTCTTTAGTATAAACCTAGCTGCCAGTTTGGCACTAAGCGGTAAAAAGGTAGTGCTGTTGGATATGGATTTGCGAAAGTCCAGCGTGATGGAAGATTTAGGAATGTCTAACAGCATAGGTATTTCCAATTACGTTTTATCAGAGGTAACATCTCCAGGAGAGGTAATAAAACCAATAGAAGCTGTAACTCTATTTTATGCAATTGGTACCGGGCCATTACCGCCAAATCCTGCTGAGTTTACCATGAATCCAAGGATTGGACAGCTTATCAACGAACTGAAGAAAAATTATGACCATGTTATCCTGGATACAGCACCTGTAGGACAGGTTCCTGATGCTTTTTTACTAGCACCTTTCGTAGACACCACGCTGTACATTGCCCGCTATAACTATACATATAAATCCCAGATACAAATCATTAATGACATTCATCAACAGAATAAACTGAAGAATCCGATGATTGTGCTTAATGATGCAAAAAAAGAAAATGGGAATGGCTATGGATATGGATACGGGTATGGCTATGGGTATGGCTACGGTGAGAGAAAGACCAGGAAAAACCAAAAAAGGAACCAGGTTCAGGCTTCATAACACACCTCCTAACAATAGGGTAAAGCCCCTTAAATTTAGGAACCTGCAACTACTCTTTGCTCATGGCACAGGCTCAACAGCTTAAAAACAACTCAACTTGCATACACCAGTAATTTATTAGCCTCCATTTTTCTAAAAGATAATTCAGCCAGTCCTCCAGTTTATTTCTTCTGATCCCAGGCACCAGCTGGCTTAACAGCTGCTTTATTAGGAATGATATAGCAGTAATCTACAGGCATACAGCTTTTGCCACCTTCTCCAATAACAATACTTAAAGATTAGACCTTCGCCTCAGACACCAATAGTGAATAAGGAAGGCGAAGCTATGTGCTTTTTTTGATCTATGAACGAGTAACAGAAATGCTGCAGCGTACTTTCTCGGCCAAATTGCTGCGCAATCTGTATAAAATTTACTGCTATCATTCACCAAAGCAACAGCATTTTAACAACAGTAGACACTTTATCAGCAAATCGTGGGCTATATCCTCTACCAGATTAAAATGTTCTTTTTTTTCAACTCTAGTTATGACTTATAAATACGCAACTCTCTCTAAGTGGATAACAGTAGTCATTGATTACCTTCTGCTTAACATGGCGCTCTCATGCTGCTTTTGGATTGAGAATCCCGGATCATCTTTCTGGACAAACGAGTCCGGCACTTACAGGATAAATGCACTACTACTAAACCTGTTATGGTTCTATTCTGCATCTATGGTTAAGTTGTACGATAATATTTTAACACGTGATGCCATTCCCACCCTTAGAGCTGTCATCACCGCGTTATTGATTTATCTTGCAATACCTACTGTTCTTTCTGCTACTGTTTCCAGCATCGACCTCACTTTAGAATTTGTCATCAATTCTTTTATATACTTTTCAGTACCTATCATGGCTTCGAGAGTATCATTCCTTTTTATCAGGAAATCCCGCAGGCAGCTATGGATAAAATATAAGAAAGTAGTAATTGTAGGGGCAAGTGCTGTTGGCCAGGACCTCTACAAGCACATTGAAGCTAATTCACACTTAGGGTATAAAGTAGAAGGCTTTTTCGATGACTATGGTGTAGTGGAACGGGTTAATGGCCAAACTCAGCTAGGAAAGGTAGAAGATTGTATTAGTTATGCATTATCAAATAATGTATCAGAAATATTTTGCACACTCTCCGGAAATGAAGTAGATAAGATCAAGATGCTGATGCAGGAGGCTGATAAGCACTTACTCCGCTTCAGATTGGTGCCAGACCTAAGTGCAGGACTACACAAGAATGTAATGCTGGAACTTTACGGCCACTTACCTATTCTAACATCCCGTAAGGAGCCTCTGGACAACAAAGCCAATGAAGTAGTAAAAAGGATTTTTGACATATTGTTTTCTACTATGGTCATTATCCTGATACTGAGCTGGCTGATCCCCATTCTGGCTGTTATCATCAAAATGGAATCCCGGGGACCAGTATTTTTTAAGCAGTTACGTTCCGGCAAAGGTAATAAGCCTTTCTACTGCTATAAATTCAGAAGCATGACTGTGAATACAGACTCTGACCGAGAACAAGCCACAAAAGGTGATATGAGAATTACTAAAGTTGGTGCATTTCTTCGAAAAACAAGCATTGATGAGCTGCCCCAGTTTTTTAATGTATTGATGGGTGAGATGTCTGTGGTAGGCCCCCGGCCTCATATGATAAAGCACACGCAGGATTACTCAGTTCTGATCAACAACTTTATGGTACGCCATTTCCTCACGCCCGGTATTACAGGTTGGGCACAGGTACGTGGATACAGAGGTGAAACCAAGGAAACAAGTGCAATGGCCAACAGAGTGGAAGCAGATCTGTGGTACCTGGAAAACTGGACTCTGCTGTTGGATTTGAAAATCATACTCCTGACGGTTTGGCAGGTGTTACGCGGAAACGAAAATGCATTCTGACGATAATCTGCAGTAAATCATGGGAAAATATTTTAGTGGCAAGTATCTCTATGGAGATGATTTTTCCCTTCAGGAAATTGGCAATTGGTACAAAGAAGAATCTGAGGGATATGCAAACCTCGGGAGCAAGAATTTGTCAGACTACAAATATATTTATCATGAACTAAACTATGTTCATGGCTTCAGCAAGATCGAATCATTCTCAACATTCAATAATGTATTAGGTATTGGCTCTGCCTATGGTCATGAGTTTGAGCCCATCTTACCTAAGATTAAAAACTTAACGATTCTGGAACCTTCAGATAGTCTAAAAAGCCGGAATCTTGGAAAGATCCATCCTAAGTATGTAAAGCCCGAAGTAGATGGTCATTTAAAATTTGAAAATAACTCATTTGATCTGATCACCTGTTTTGGCACACTACACCACATACCCAATGTTTCATTTGTGATGCAAGAGATGGTTCGTGTATCGAAGCCTGGTGGCTTAATATTATTAAGAGAGCCAATCACATCATTAGGAGATTGGAGAACTGCAAGGAGGGGATTAACAAAAAACGAACGGGGTATTCCTATAAAGGTCTTCGAATGTATTGTGGCAAATGTACCTGTAAAGGTTATGCATAAATCTTATTGCTTTACAATGCCTTCGCTTTTACAAAGACTGTTAAAACCTTTGCTAAATAAGCCCCTGTTCACTTATAATAACTATATCGTATTTGATAAATATTTATCAAAGGCCTTATCCTTTAACATACACTATCACAGTGAAAGAATGTGGCAGAAGTGCTCACCCTCAAATGTGTTCTACATATTAGAGAAAAGGGTATAACAAAAATGTTCCTGCTTATGCTATAGTGCTTGTTATCTAAAGCTTTTCCCTACTATAAAGTAGATACAAAGTAGCGTCTCCCCTTCTTTTATCATTAATCTGATCTTCATTTCTGTCTGTACTTTATGCTGTTACATAAGCTTAACACACAGCCATCGCTCTTAAAAATAAGACCTTACCTGCGCTTTGTTGCACGTAAAGCAGGCTATGAACTAGTTGGAGAGGGTAAAAACTGGGGTGATTTATTAGGTTATAAGTTGTTTCCACGAAAACTGCCAGAAAGTTTACCTGTTCAAACCTCTGATCCTTACTACCAGCATTTAAGTATTTCAATATCTTCTGTTACTTCAAGAGTTGGTTTTTCATATGCAAAAGATGGTTGGCATCCCTTTGTGCAAACCCTGGAGGAATACGCTTACAATAGTAAACTTCGCTATGAAGACTCTACGCTGGCAAGATTGTATAGCCTATATCGCCCTTCTAATGTACAGGAAGTATTACTTGATCATATACAAAGGCCTGTAAAACCACTATGCGACTGGCCTCCTTACAATGAATTGATCAGCAGGTTATGGGCATTAAGCCCCCACAGTCTTGGCTATTATCTAAACCTGCTAAAAAACAAACCTCAAACTGATGGATGGATATTCTTCGGACCTCACACACAGGAGTATGGAGAAAGAGAATTTCATCGATTAATCAGTGTATACAATTCAATAAAGCAGAATGGATATCAACCAGAACTTACAGATCTGGATCCTGTGAATGGCTACTTCCTGAAGAAAGAGAATAACTATCGTTTTGTGTTACTGCAAGGCAACCATCGGGTATCCGCACTTAAGGCACTGGGATATTCGGAGGTAAAGGTTTTGATCAGGCAAGGGCATCCGGCTGTGGTAGATTATGCTAAACTGCACAGATGGACTGAAGAGAATGGAGGCATCTACCCTTCCCAACTCATCGAAAAGCTATTTGATGCTCTATATAACGAATCTGGGCTGCAGAAGGCTCTTCGATACGGCTTAACAGATTAATACTTGTCATGTAAAATCTGATAATGGTTTAACTGGATCATATCCGGATTCAATTTTGAAAGGCATTAATTCTCCAATTGTATGAGATTGAAAGGCAAAATCCATCAAAGTTATAGCAAGGTCTTAGGCTACTGGAAGCGTTCTATGAGTGTTTTCTGTAGACTTATTGTGTCTGTTACAAATAAGCTTCCTGAATCCATCAGACATATCGTAATACAAAATTCGTCTCTTCGTGGGGTGTATCAGAAACACCTGCAGACCGTACGGCCGCAGCGGGTATATCTAAAAAAAGGGGTTAAGCCAATTGATTTTTTGAAAGCATTAACCCAAAGAAATGTAGAATATGTGCTGCTACGCTGGTGGGAAAATCTACCCGAGTATCCAAAGGGGGAAGACTTGAATATCTTAGTGAAAGATGAGCACAGAGACCAGATGGATGACTTGCTTACACCCTTCGACAGCAGAGGAACCAAGTGCGATGTATACACAGTAACTGGTGCAAAAAATGGAAGCCGGATAAATGTACCGGTATTTCCTTACAACCTGACACAGGCACTGCTAAATACCAGGTATTTATTCCAAGGAGCGTATGTTCCTGCCCCGGTTCCGTATTTTGCTTCTATAGCATATCACGCTGTACTTCATAAAGGCCATAACTCTGGAGTACCTGGTTTTGGTGTGGCTCCAACAAAATATGTGTACGATTATAGCACTGTTTTGAAAGAGATGGCAGCTCATTTAGGGATTAGTGTGGAGATAACGGTTACCGGTTTATATAACTGGCTTAAAAAAGAAGGCTTTGCTCCTGCTGCTGATACATTAACAAAGCTTGTAGAGAACAGACCTGAGTTATCCATACTGGAAACCAGCCTTTTTTCAGATATAAGAGGTGGAGAGCTTATTGTATACGTTGTACGTGAGCGGCTGCTGCAAGATGAACTTCTCTATGATTTTATAAACTTCCTGAAGGACAACTACCATTTCGATGTGCTTGATGTTCTGGTTCTGAATAATGCGCAAAAGAATACTTGCACCTCGCAAATACGGGGCGGCAAGTGGGATAACGGACCCTTCGAATATTCAGGGGGCCCACCAGTGGCACTAGTTTCCGTTTACGATTATCACCCAGGGCCTCTCAGTGAAGCAGAGCAAAAAAAACAAACCAGGGTAACGAATAAGAACACTATTGATGCAAAGTATCGCTTTCGGGAACTTGTCAATAGCATGGCTTCAACAAAAGGTGTATACAATGGAATTCATTCTGCAGATAATGAGCATGATGCTTTGTACTACCTCTCACTGATTGGTGAAGATTATCTCGAAAAAATCACTACTGAGGTAGAGTGCAGGCGGAGTCGTTATGCCAGAAAATGGGCTATTGAAAAAACTGTTTCTGCAGGATCCCGCTCAAAAGTGGAGATCATCAGGTACGAGCAAGGACTTGCTGTTAAAAAGACTTTTCGGCCTGAAAAAGAATTATTTTTTGGAAGGGAGCTTTTTGCCCATAAAGAGCTATCAAAAGAGCTGGACTTTATACCCCCTTTACTGGAAGAAGGTGACGGTTATATGATTCTGCCCTACCTGAAAAACAAACTGGATGGTATGCAGGATAAAGAAAAGAAGCAATTGTTAGCTTCAAAAAGAGATGAAATTGTAAGGGTGTTTTGGGAAATGTATACCAGGGGGCTTAGCTACTCTGATTTCACTCCTGCAAATGTGATAATAACCCCGGAGGATGATTTCTATTGCCTTGGCTTTGAATCTCTACAGAATCGGGATGGAGTCCGGCCAGAGCTGGACGAAGCCAACACTTCTTTTAACAGGATATGGGGTCCTTACCTGGGTAGCTGGGAAAGTATAAATTATATTTATCAGCAAGCTTAGGCAAGTGCTGATTTCAAAGACCAATCCTAAAGCATTTAAAAGAGCAGTAAGCCAAAGGTGAATGACTGGATGGGTATTGTAAATAACCTATATGAGCAAAAGCTTAAAAGACCTGGCATATTTGATAACCTCCAATGGAGCTTTAAAAGTTTTAGGTGTTGTATCTATCATGATATACACCCGATTTCTGCTAAAAGAAGAGCTTGCTTTAGTTCCTCTTTTTGTTGTAATGGGAAGACTATCGATGGTTATTTTCAGCTTTGGTATACTGCCAACCCTGGTGCGGGAGATTCCTCATCTGATTGAAGAAAAAAAAATTGCAGAAGCACAATCAGCCATTGGCACTAGCTTGCTTATTGTACTACCTGGCATTTTAGTATTCTCGGGGCTATGTTTTATTTTCTCCCAGCAGTTGTCGCTATTCTTTTTAAATACTAAAGAATATACTTTCCATTTCAAGCTAATGTCTCTTGGCTTCTTTTTCTCTGGTGTCAATCAAACTTTTTCATACATCTACTGGAGTCTCTCACGATACCAGCAGGAATCAAAAAGAATATTGATTGTAGGTGTTCTGCAGGCTATGATGGGAATCGCTTTTGTATTGGGCTGGGGTATCATAGGGTTAATAGCAGCTTTGGTGATAAGTAGTACAATCAACACCATACTCTATATCTACAACCTGAAAGACATTATTTTTTCAGTATCATTTAAATTATACCCTGTTAAAAAACTAATTATTGAGTCGCTACCATTCCATTTTGAAAGTTACCTTCAGTATTTCAGGGCTGAAGGCGATCAACTGGTTGTAGCAAGTTTACTTGGGCCAGAGGCACTGGCAATTTATTACATTGCCAAAAGACCATACGATATATTACATTCCTTCACCCAATCGCTAGAGAAAATCCTTACCACAAACCTGGCTAAGGTAAAAGGAGACCTGGATTTGTTCAGTAGAAAAGTTAGCACAATCGTAAATCTCAACTTTTTCATCATCCTGCCTGTAATGTTCCTTGCTATAGGCGTTTGCCCTACCATTATTGTTATCATAGCAGGTAAAGGTTACGATGCTGCTGTAATCCCCGCAATGGTTCTCTTATTGCTATTAATGTGTCAGTTTTTCTGGAGAACAACTTTTGGCAAGTCAATATTTATTCTAAAATCTGCTGGTAGTAGATTCAAAGTAACCCTTGCCGAGACGATAATACTATCCTTTCTTATGTTCGTACTTGGTTATTATCTTGATATTATTGGTCTTGTTACAGGCCGCTTTATTGCTACAATTGCAGCAGGGTTTATTGCATATTCTGTAATAAAGAAAGATGTTTCGATAAAAGCTAGTTACCGGACTATTTCTGCTATATCAATACACAGTGTAGTAACGTGTGTAATGTTGTTGCTTGCTCAGCTTGTTTTTGTTAGCTACACTTTTCTTGCGCTGAGCTTAGTTTTCACAGTTATTATATTTTTTGTTCTAATACACCTAACCATATCAGAGCATTTTTATGCTACTCTAAATACCATAGCACCTGTAAAAATTACAGATCCATTTTCATATTTGATAAAATGGAGAAAAGCTCTGAAAGCATAATAGTAGATAACTCCACAGAAATATCATGGCTAAAATCATTGAACTTTGCGGCTTAGCTGGTGCTGGAAAATCTACCATTTACAAAGAAATGATTGGCAGGTGGAATAAAACAGCTAATTGGACACCAGGCAACTTCCTATATCCACAGGAAAAGCTAAAATTCGATTCACTAAGCAAATTATTATTATCGTTTGAAAGAAAGTTTATAATCAGCGAGGGGAATGTTGATGAAAGAACGATGAAAGAATATGGAGATCGTTTCGTAGCCAAGTATCCGGAGTTTGTAGATGCCTGCTGGAATAACATTTTTTTCACAAAAGGTGAAATGAAAAGTGGAAAGGATTTAAGATTTGATAAGGCAAGGTACTTATACAGCACTTTACAAAAATTTCAGTTTTTGAGGGAAAGCAAAACACCCAAAGCAGCTGTTCTAGATGAGGGACTGGTACACCGTTTAGCAAACGGCTTATACAGACCTGATGACTTAGCTAAAGAAGTTGAAGAAGTTTACCAGCTGGTTCAGATAATGCCTTTACCGGATGTATTGGTTTATATATCAACAGATATAGAAGAGGTAGCCCGCAGACTATATCAACGCCATAAGGTTACTATTTCTCATAATTCCTTAAGTCTCGCAGAACTAGAAAATATTAGCCGGCTTTACCTAGAAAGAATAGAAATAGTAATGAAAAGTTTAGAACACACCAATATTCCGGTTTTGCACATAGACTCAAAACATGAAGTTTCCACAAATGCCAGGGCAATCATAAAATTCATTGAAGAAACAAACAATGTACAGGAAGTAAAGTATCAAGAGTATTAGGCGCTTCAAAATATATCTAAAGCGATTTGTGGGTTTATGAAAAAGAACATACTATACATACACCACGATAGCGGTAAAAGTGGAGCATCCAGAAGTTTATCCTTTCTCCTAGATAAAATAAGTCCTGATAGGTTTTCTGCTAAGGTACACTGTATTTTTGGGGGCCCTGTACAGGATTTATATAAAAGCAAACCTGTTGATTTACTAGCTGGACGCGGTATCTATGCCTTTCATGGCTCAACTGTAACGGGAATGTCATTAGACCTGTTTCTGCGAAATATTAAAAGGCTGCCACAATCATTATTCACTTCTTACAAACTTATTAAGAAGATTAAGCCCGACCTGGTGCACCTTAATTCTTCATGTTTATTTGCAGTTGCTTTAGCTACAAAATTAGTAGACAGTAAAATTAAAACTGTATGCCATGTAAGGGAGCCATTATTGGAAAACTCCATTTCAGCAGCTGTAATACGTTACATGAATTATTTTTTCATAGACCATTTTATAGCTATTGACAGCTTTACCGGGAGTAGCATGAAGGTCAGGAAGAACATCAGTGTTATATATAATGCAGTTAATTTTGAGGACTATCACCCTGAAGTAAAATCATCTGATATTCGCAAAACGTTAGGTTTGAATGAAAATGATGTAGTCTTTTTATACCTGGCCAGAATATCTAAAAGCAATGGAGCGCTGGAACTGATAAGTGCTGCAAAAAAGCTTACCGAAAGCCATCCTAATTTTCATTTTGTTCTGGCTGGCATGAAGGAAGGATCAGAAGACAAATATTCACGTAAAGTAGCTTCTGCTGCGGCATCTGATAAAAATATTCATCTGCTGAATTTCACTAATAATGTTCCGGAGCTAATTGCTGGCGCTAACATACTGGTTGTTCCTTTCACACAGCCCCATTTTGCCAGATCAATAGTAGAAGCTTCTGCAATAGGAAAACCAACCATAGGTGCTAATGTTGGCGGAGTTAATGAGCTCATTATTAATCAGGAGACTGGACTTTTATACAATAATAAAGATGAATTGTGCCGGTGTTGCATAGCACTTGGAACAAATCCCATCCTCCAACTGGCCATGGGTAAGGCTGCTTTTGAGTTTGCAAAGCGCAATTTCGACAATAACGTTTCTTCCAGAAGAGTTTTTGAAATTTATGATGTTTTGCTGGAGAATCGAGAGGCTGGCGTACCTGCCTGAATTTTTTTAGAGTAATCAATCTCAAAGCCTTAGCCAACTAGCCTGAGGCTCTTCTAGCAAGGGGAACCAACAGCTAACGCCTTTGGCAACCCTATGCCCTATGCTATAACTTCATACTAATCCTGCTCCTTAGAACTAGGTGTAGATAGTATTCAGGCCACCTTATAGATTTTATAATTCTAAAATCAGGAAACCGCTATGTGCTGCTTAATATATGAGTCTGGTGAATCTGGCCACAGACATGAATATGTGTCTCATTTAATGAAATTTATCATCTCAAATCCTGAATTACACGGCACCTACACATTCTATCTGAATGAGAAAATTCAGAAAAAAATAGGCTCACTTGATCAGGAAAAAGTTTTTGATGTCAAATATTTTCAATTCTGCGGCAGCTATAGCAACTCTATTGAAAGAAGCTTTGCGGAATGGAGAACTGTTTCAAAATCATTACGGGAGAAAAAAAAATTCAGTGAAATTATATTCTTAGACATAGACCCATACCTGATTTTACTCACAACAGATCAGTTTAAACAGCATAATCTTAGCGTTAGGGGCATACTATTTGAACCATATATGCATTTCAGGGAAAGAAAAGGAAATGTATGGTTTTATATGAGACATGTTTTAAGAAGCTATGTATTTCAGCGGTTCTCAACATACTTAAATCCAAACATACAAAAGCTGTTCATTTTGAATGATAAGAAATGCATTACGGGCATGAATAAGCATATAAAAGACATTTTCTACTTTTTACCAGATCCGATAGATAACGAAATAAAGAACGTAGCTCCTGAAAATGTAGAGCGGATCATATTAAAATATGGTATTAGGCCCGATAAAAAAAACTTGCTATTATTTGGCTCAATTGACAACAGAAAAAATCTGACAAAAATACTGAATTCCCTTATACTTTTACCTAAAGCTATAAGAGATCATATTCACCTGATAATAGCTGGGAAATTCCTACAGGAGATGAAAGAAACTTATGTATCACAGATTGAAAAATGTATAGGTGAAGTAAGTATTGTGTACTACGATGAGTTTGTCGCTGATGAGGAGAGAGAAGTATTGTTTCAGTACTGCGACCTTGTATTGATGCCTTATATTAATTTTTACAGTTCAAGTGGTATTCTGGGTCATACCATCAAGCACAATAAAAATGTAATAGCATCAAATTCGGGTCTGGTAGGCAGAATTGTTGATGACAACAAAATAGGTATTACTGTAAATCCCCTCAAAGAAAAGGAAATCAAAGATGCAATTTTAGATGTACTGAACAAGAAAACAGATTACCACTATAAGGGTGACACCTTGCTAAAGGAGTACGAGCCTAACAACTTTAGTAAAACGTTATTACTTGCTTAGATTTATCAAAAAATGAAAGTAATTCTAGCAGATATTAATCAATATAAGAATACACTGCATTTTTCAGTCAACTTTTATGCTTTGTATCTATTAGCTACGTTCATTCCTGATATTTTACATATCAATAATGAATTAGTTAAGAATATATTCTGGGGCTTGAAAGTATTGCTTGCTTGTTGGGTGATAGTAAACAGTAGAACCCCTCTCTCCAGCATTACTAAATCAGAGCTCTTATTTTGGCTGTTAATATTTATCTATACATTAAACTTATATATCGATATTTTTTTAGATACCCGCTACTTTATAACAGGTTCAAGAGGATTAACTGATTTTATAAGTTTTATTCTATGCATCATTGTAGCAATATCCTTTCGTTACGATCCGGCTTTCCATTCGAAAAAATCATTTAATTATTTCTGGATATCGTTAACCATAGGGTTGATTATAGCTTACTTTTTAGCAACAGAAAGCTTTGAGTTAGATTCAGCAAATGTCAGATACGATGCTAATTCCACCTTTAACTCAATAAACTATGGTATAGCAGGCTGCAGTTTATCATTGATTTCAGTTTTTGGTATAGTAAAATCCAAAAAAGGGACCCTAAAACTATTGTTTCTGATCACATTTGCAGTAGGCTTGTTGTCCATAGCCAAAGCTGGTTCCAGATCACCAGTGGTAGTTCTTGCTGTTGTATGTGCATTCTATTTTGTAGCGAAACTGGGTACCGCTAAAGGTATTATAGCAATATTAGCTGTGTTAGGATTAACCATCTTCTTCATAGAAGACATCATTGTTTTTCTTGATTCAATGGGCAGTTCCCTGGGAGTTAGGTTAAATAATATGATTACTGAAAAAGAGACCAGCGGCAGGGACAGTATATATAAAAACACTTTAAATATCATAAATCAGTCGCCCATACTGGGAAACTACTATGTGATTTCTTCTGGCGTTGGCTTCAAGGGATATCCACATAACTTTATTCTGGAAGTATTTATGGCAACTGGCTTAATAGGTGGTATACCCTTTATGATTTTGTTATTCGTGAGTTTGGCAAAAGCCTATAAACTGTTAAAAGCAGAGCATCCTGCAAGTTGGATTGTCATCCTTTATTTGCAGGTAGTATGTTACGGAATGTTTTCAACAAGCTTATTTTCTTCTCAGGACTTTTGGGCACTGCTTCTTTTTGTATTAACAATCAACATATTTACCAGAGGCAAAAGGAAGGACTCACTTGAACTGTCTGAATCAAAAGTTGCAACCCCTGCACATAGAACGCTGGTATTAACCAAATAGCAGCATTAGGTTTCTTCAAGTAGGTTTATCCATATCATATACAATCCTGTTTTTTCTGCTTTCACTTTGGTTTAGCGTCAGATTTATCTCCTTTTTTTTATGACGGAATATGATTTTGCGCCTATACTCATATTTGTGTATAAGCGCTTAGATACGCTGCAGCTAAGCGTAAATGCACTACAAAGAAACTTTCTTGCAAAAGAAAGTGAGGTGTTCATATTTTCTGATTCTGCGAAAGGGCTGAAAGACCAGGCTGGGGTGTCGGCAGTACGCAACTATCTAAGAACTATAGATGGCTTTAAGCAGGTACATATAATAGAATCCGCTACTAACAAAGGCTTAGCAAATTCAATAATAGACGGTGTTACACAGGTAATCAGGGATTATAAGAAAGTAATAGTATTAGAGGATGATTTGATAACCTCAACAAACTTCTTGCTGTACATGAACCAGTGCCTAGATTACTACAGGCGTAATACTAAAGTCTTTTCTGTTTCAGGCTTCAGCTTCATCATAAAAGGACTAAGCGATCAGGATATTTACTTCACGCAACGCGCATCTTCATGGAGTTGGGCCACGTGGGATGACAGGTGGAGCGAAATTGACTGGGATGTAAAAGACTATAGTTCTTTTAGAAAAAGTCTGCGGCAGCGGTGGGCGTTCAATAGAATGGGCTCCGATATGGCTGGCATGCTAGATAAGCAAATGAGGGGTAAAATGGACTCCTGGGCCATAAGGTGGTGCTACCATCAATTCAAGAAGCAATCTTATACAGTGTTTCCTGCTTATTCTAAAGTACAGAATATAGGCTTTGTTGCAGAAGCCACTCACACACACGATGTTCCGGATCGATATGCTACTAAACTGGACGACACCTCAAACATGATATTCAATTTCACTGATCATATTCAATTAGAACCGGCCATCATAAAACAGTTCACCAGCCATTATTCTATCAGTAGTAGAATAAAGTATAAAGTTATCAATACATTCTACAATACCCTGAAAAGACAGTATTTGCTACGGTAAATGATGAGCATACCTGTCACTAATCCTAATCCACACATACTATTTATTAGTGTGGGCCAACATTAAATAATTAGAGAAATGGTGAAAAATAAAGTGCTATTTATTTTACACCTTCCTGCTCCTATTCATGGCGCCGCAATGGTAGGAAAGTTCATCAAAGATAGTAAGGTCATTAACAGCTCTTTTGATGCTGATTTTATCAACCTTTCTACCTCTACAAATATGAAAAGCTTACGAAGGGGAGGTATCGGGAAATTACTAACTGCCTTGCATATACAGTATAAAGTGCTTAAAGCAATTATAAATAAACAGTATGATTTACTGTATATGACCCTTACTGCTACTGGGCCAGGATTTTATAAAGACTTGTTCATTGTAGCTTTGTTAAAACTATTCAGAAAACGAGTAATCTTTCACTTTCATAATAAAGGCATAAGTACCAGGCAAGAGAATAAATTAGATAATCTTCTGTATCAGTTTGCATTTAAAAATACCCAAAGCATCCTTTTGTCTCCCCACCTCTACTTCGATATTGAGAAATATGTAAAAAAAGAAAATGTTTTCTTCTGCGCAAATGGGATACCCGTAACTGCTGGTGATTCAGTTACATCTACCCAACCAACAGACCCCAACCACCCCTGCCGCATCTTATTTTTATCAAACATGGTGATTGAGAAAGGGGTATTAATTTTACTCCAGGCTTGTAAAATACTTAAAGAAAAAGGCCTGGTGTTTGAATGCCATTTTGTTGGTGAATGGGTAGACATAACTCCCGGGCAGTTTGAAATTCTGTTGAGTAATTATGGCCTTACAGAATATGTTTTTGCACATGGTAAAAAGTATGATGAAGATAAAGCACACTTTTTTACTCATTCTGATGTTTTTGTTTTTCCTACTTTTTATCATAATGAGTGTTTTCCACTTGTGCTGCTAGAGGCAATGGCTTATGGTTTACCAGTGGTTTCAACTTTAGAAGGCGGCATACCCGATATAGTGATTGAATCAGAGACTGGTTTTCTGGTTCAGCAGAAATGTGCTACAGCTCTGTCAGAAAAGATTGAACTGCTAATCAAGCAGCCCCAGTTACGCATTAGACTTGGCAGAGCGGGGAAAAGCAGATTTGTAGATTTTTTTATGCTGGAAATATTCGAAAACAATCTTGCAAAGATATTACAGAGAGCAGCCGGTAATTACAGTTAATCAATTTACTGCGATTAATACTTTTATACTTATTGTTCGTAGCAACTGATTTCCTTAAAATCAGTAAAGTGCTCAATTTGTAAAACTATTGCTTTTTTAACTCCTCTTTCTCTATAGTTCACCACGCTAATACCTTTGATTTTTCCCTAATGGGCCAGGATCTGCTATTAGCCTATGTTCAGTTTTGATAAAAGAACTCACTTTTAATCTTATCAAAACTAAAATACATATCAGAATAAGGCTGTAAAAGGATACCTCCTATCCTTCTATCCCCACCCAAAAGCTGGCTTCTACAATTCATTATATAAGTCATCAACAGCATCCTTATAACCATATTTTTTATGAATAAGCAAAAGCTATTTTCAGTTCCGTATTCTATTACAGATTACGATGGTGCCTCCGATTTAATTATTGAGAAAGCCATCTCTCATCAGACGTTTGGAGTCAGCGCGCTTGCGGTACATGGATTAATTGAGTGCGTCAGGCAAAAATCCTTTAGCGACTATCTGAACAGGATAGATATGATTGTTCCTGATGGTCAGCCTATCAAATGGGCCTTGAACAGCTTCCATCACTTAGGACTTAAAGAAAGGGTAGCCGGCCCCATTTTAACCCTTCATGTACTTTCCAAAGCAAATAAGAATGCGCTTCGTGTGTTTTTATACGGAAGCACTTCCGCCACACTTAGCAAAATTCAAAACTTCATCCACACTAACTACCCCAACATTATTATTTGTGGTATACATGCTGATAGATTCAGAGAGGCCACTCCGGATGAAGATCTTGAAGACATTGAAAAAATAAGAAACAGCGATGCTAACATCATCCTGGTTGGAAGGGGCTGCCCTCGCCAGGAGAGATGGGTTGCCAATCATATAGGTAAAATTCAGGCGCCTATGCTTGCCGTAGGGGCCGCATTTGATTTTATGGCTGGTAACATTGAGCATGCCCCCCAGTGGATGAAAGATTGTGGGCTTGAATGGTTTCACAGATTACTACAAGACCCTAAGAAGCTCTGGAGAAGGTACCTCATCACTAATTCATACTTCATCTATCTATGCCTCATCAGCAAAATGGGAATTCGTAAAGTTTAAATCTAATTTTTTATTAATATGAAAGTAGCTATCATAACTGGTTCCGGGGGGTTGATTGGCAGTGAAGCTGTTGCCTTCTTTTCTAATAAGTTTGACCTGATTATTGGTATTGACAACAACCTAAGATCATACTTCTTTGGTGAGTCTGCCTCAACAAACTGGAATGTTGAGAGAATACAAAATCTGTATTCAAATTATAAACACTGCAATTGTGATATTAGAGACCGGGTAGTGCTGGAAAAGATCTTTCAGGAGTACGCAGGTGATATTGCATTGATAGTTCATTCTGCAGCACAACCCAGCCACGACTGGGCTGCAAAAGAGCCTATCACTGATTTTACTGTTAATGCAAATGGAACCCTAAATCTGCTTGAGTTAACCAGGTTGCACTGCCCCAATGCTGTATTCATTTTTACCTCTACAAATAAGGTATATGGAGATACTCCTAATCTTTTGCCTCTGCTAGAACAAGAGCTGCGTTGGGAAATAGAAGAACAGCATCCTTTCTTCAAAGAAGGCATAAATGAATCTATGAGCATAGATCAATGCAAACACTCTGTATTTGGAGCCTCCAAGGTTGCTGCAGATATTATGGTACAGGAGTATGGCCGCTATTTTGGTATGCACACTGCAGTTTTCCGGGGTGGATGTTTAACTGGCCCAAATCATACCGGCGCCCAACTTCATGGCTTTCTTGCCTATCTTATGAAATGCGCTATCAATAAAGAACACTATACAATATTTGGATACAAAGGCAAACAGGTGAGGGATAATATTCACAGTTATGACCTGGTAAACATGTTCTGGCACTATTACCAAAATCCTAAACAGGGAGAAGTGTATAATGCCGGAGGTGGTAGATTCGCCAACTGCTCTATGCTCGAAGCCATAAAAATTTGTGAGGAGATAAGCGGAAACAAATTAAACTATTCCTACTCCGAGACAAATCGGATTGGCGATCACATCTGGTATATTAGTGATGTTACGAAGTTTAAAACACACTATCCGGACTGGAATTATTCTTACAATATCTCACAGACACTGGCAGAAATGTTTATGTCCTTTACCGAACGCTCGCTGGAAAAAGTCACTGTTTGTTAACCTTTGCAGATAAGGAAGGATTATAAAATCTTCTAAGTCAGATAACTGATGGTGTTGAAGGTAAAATTTAGGTTATTTGTTTCTAACAAAGAGTGTTCGGCTAAAATATAGCCGAACACTCCTTATATTTCACCTCCAGCAGACTTTATCACCATGAACACCTTCATACACCACAGTCTTTTAGGCTACTGTCAGGAAGGTTGTTCCAGAATTATGACACCACATAACATTATAAATATTAAATTTAATGCTATGTGCAGTTGAACGGTGACATTGTCTCCTATAGCTTCATGTCTGCTCAAAACAGCTTTCTAAAACTAATGTTATAACAATAGTATTAGTGTTTTAAAATGATTGACAATGTTCTGAAAGGTATTGTCATATAGGGAAAATTATTTTACTATATATAAACATTTGTTTAATATATTTTAATATATTTATCCTATTAGTAAACAAAGGTTACTTTTAGCCCACTTTTCTCCCAAAGCACATCATTGAAAATAAATCATGTGTTGAGGAGATCTATCCAATAATTTCATAGTCTCGCTTACTTTTTGTTTTCTCTGCCCGAGATTACATTATACCTCTTTTGTGTAAACCACCTCCTTTTTTAATTTAACCTATGAATCATGAGATTTTTTGTAATTGCCCTTGCCCTGTTATTAACATTACCTGCCTCTAGCTTAATAGCCCAGACTGAGTTGGTTCCTTTTGGATCTAACTGGAATTTTTTAGACGATGGTTCTAATCAGGGTACCACCTGGAATGCAGCCACCTTTAACGATGCTAACTGGAAGAGCGGCAACGGAAGCTTCGGCTACAAGAACAATAAAGCTTCTACCGTTGTGAGCTATGGTACCAAGCCCAACAAAAAGCATATTACTACCTATTTTAGAAAAAGCATTACCATTTCTAATCCTGCAGATTTTGAACAATACTCTGCCCGTATCATGCGGGATGATGGTGTTGTGGTTTATGTAAACGGATCAGAAGTTTATCGTAGTAATTTACCTTCAGGAAGTATTACCTACTCCACACTCGCTACTGATGCAAAAGATAATGGTAAAACTGCCCAGGTTTTCACAATTAGTTCATCAGCTTTTGTACGTGGTAATAATATCATTGCAGTTGAAATCCATCAGTCTAAAGCTAACAGCTCGGATTTAGCTTTTGATTTGGAGCTTAACGGTAATACAAGCACTCCGCCAACTGATGTAACTCCGCCTTCAGTGCTAAGCATCAACCGCCAGTCTCCTGCCAGCGAAACCACCAATGCCACTGAGCTTACCTACCGTGTTACCTTCTCAGAGGCAGTAAACGGTGTAGACAAAACAGACTTTAGCCTTAACACCCTTTCAGGCAGCTCATCAGGTACACTAACAGCTGAAACTGTGGCTGTAGGCAGCAGTGGCACCACCTACGATGTAACAGTAAGCAGCGTGAGCGGCAATGGCAGCCTGCGCCTGGATCTGAAAAGCAATGGCACCGGCATAGCCGATGCAGCCGGAAATACCATCAGCGGGGGCTATACCAGCGGCCAAAGCTATACTATTGATCAAACACCTGCAGATAATACAGCGCCCACACTTACTTTTGCCGGAATTAACTCCAGCAACAGCAACTCTTCTCTTGCCAGGGTAAATGATGTAGTTACCTTAAGCTTCACAGCCTCCGAAGCCATTGAACCACCAGTTGTAACCATTGCAACTCATGCTGTCACTGCAGCCCCCACAGCTTCCAACTCCTATACAGCCACCTACACCCTCACCAGTGCAGATGCTGCAGGAGTAGTCGCCTTCAGTATTGACTTTAGCGATCTGGCAGGAAACCCAGGATCCCGTGTCACTGCTTCAACTAACGCCAGCAGCGTACTTTTCGACAAGTCAGCACCTTCAGTGCTAAGCATCAACCGCCAGTCTCCTGCCAGTGAAACCACCAGTGCCACTGAACTTACCTACCGTGTTACCTTCTCGGAGGCAGTAAACGGTGTAGACAAAACAGACTTTAGCCTTAACACCCTATCAGGCAGCTCATCAGGTACACTAACAGCTGAAACTGTGGCTGTAGGCAGCAGTGGCACCACCTACGATGTAACAGTAAGCAGCGTGAGCGGCAATGGCAGCCTGCGCCTGGATCTGAAAAGTAGTGGCACCGGCATAGCCGATGCAGCCGGAAATACCATCAGCGGGGGCTATACCAGCGGCCAGAGCTATGTGGTAGAAACCATACAGCAACCGGCTCCGGGAAGTGACATCACGCTTGTACCTTATAACTCAAGCTGGAAGTACCTGGACGACGGCTCTAACCAGGGCACTGCCTGGCAGGCAAATTCTTACAGCGATGCCAGCTGGAAGAGTGGCAACGGTAAATTTGGCTATGGCATCAGCGATGCCGCCACTGTGGTGAGCTATGGCAGTAACTCCAGCAACAAATACATCACTACCTATTTCAGGAAAACAGTTGACATAGCCGATGCCGATGGCTTCAGCAGTTACACCATTAATGTAAAACGAGATGATGGTGTGGTGGTGTATGTGAACGGAACAGAGGTTCTTCGCAATAATATGCCCACTGGCCCCATTGCTTATAATACACTGGCAAATGTTAATGTGAGTAGTGATAATGGCACCACGCCACAATCCTTTGTTATTGACGGATCAGCTTTTTCCAGCGGCACCAATATCATTTCAGCAGAAATTCACCAGTCAAATGTAACCAGTCCGGATATAGCTTTTGATTTGGAATTGATGGGACAAGTTGCATACCCCCCAACTGCACTAAAGGTAGTTACCTGGAATACTTACTACTTTGGCGCTGATCAGGACAGCAATGGCAACACACTTGGACCAGTAGACAACCAGCTACAGTATGATAATGTAAAGAAAGCTATGCTATGGCTAAAGGCTGATATTTTTGCCCTGCAGGAGGTCTCGAATGATGCGATGATGGAGCAACTTATCAGTGAGCTGCCAGGCTATAGCTTTGTACGTTCAGAAGCCTATTCTTTTTCTGTAAGGCCTAGTACTACTCCGCCGGTTCCCATCAAACTATATGTAGTCTACAGAACCGACAAGATTAGTATCAAAAAAGAAAGGCCGCTCATGCAGGAGCTCTATGCCAAGATAATTTCTAACGAAGTGATATTAGACAGCTATCCGGGATCCAGCAGTTCTGCGGCTAAAAACGACGACAGCTTCTGGAACAGTGGCCAGCTGCCTTACCTGGTAGAAATGGAAGCCACGGTAAACGGGCTAACTCAGCCTATTCATCTGGTCAATATACACGCCGCACCGGGTAAAACCAGCACAAATGATTATGAAAGGCGCAAATATGATGTACAGGTGCTTAAAGACTCCCTCGACACCAATTATGCCTCCGACAATCTGATTTTACTGGGAGATTACAACGATGATGTGGACGTGTCGCTTTCCGGCCTTACTTCTCCTTACAAACCATATGTGGATGATGAACAATACCAGGTACTGACTTACGAGCTAAGCCTTGCCGGTTATGGTACTTATAACTCTGGCACTGAGTTTAAAGACCACATCACCATATTAGGGCAGAACACGGGCTACATGGAAAATTCAATAAAAATAAATGATGAAATAAGAAATTACATCAACAGGTTCTACAGCACAACCTCAGACCACCTGCCTGTTTCAGCGCAGTTTAACTTAGCGGCAATATCAGGTAGCTATAAAGAAAGGGTATCAGCAAGCATCAATAAGGAGTACAATAAAAAAGCAGATGCTGCTGAAACAGCAGATATGAATAAAACAGCAACTGTAGCAGCTGGCATATTCCCTAACCCTACAGATGGCCAGGTAAGCCTGTTTTTACCGGCTGATGAAGCATTTCTGCCAAACATTAAGTTAAGCATTTGGTCTGTCCAAGGCAGTAAATTGCTGGAGACAGTGGGCAGTCAGCATAAAGTTCATCAGCAAATGCAGGAAAATGTAATGTCTGCGCCAAAAGGTATTTACATTGTTGAAGTCATAGCCGGTTCCAACAAATACCAGATGAGACTTGTGAAGAAATAAAAGAGTACTTCCCATATTCAATATGAATCAGGTTTAGACAAGCCTCCTCACAAAAAGGTGGACAGTAGCAATGCTACTGTCCACCTTTTTTTTTCACCTCCAGCTAAAGTGAACAAAGCCTAAGCATAACCTATGGTTTTAAGGTCCATCCAAAGTAATGAAAAATACAAACAAGAACTTAGAATACAACAATGTTCAAACGCATGTTCTACAACTAAATAGCTTGCTCATCCGCCAAGCCTACTTAAATTATAGATATAGAAAAAAGAAACACTCAATATCAACAATCAACAGAGGCTTTCAAGGATTGTGGAACATTGATAAAACATTATAAATAAAAAACTATATATAAAGTTTTTTATTTATAATGTTCATATATTTACTAATGACGCACTACTTTTTGAGTTGCCCATCTTCTCAAATAAAAGATTTCCTGCTGAATGTTCACGATTGACATTTTTTAAAACCTGGACTTCTGTCTGTAGAGTCTTAAATAAATGTAGACTACACAACGTCTTCTCGGTTCTGTATTCCTACCTTTTTCCATTTCAATCATGCACTTTTTTGTCATTCTACTTGCCCTGACTATGACTTTGTCTGCCACTAACCTAATGGCTCAGACTGTGGTTATACCTTATGGTTCCAGTTGGAAGTACCTGGACGATGGCTCTAACCAGGGCACAGCCTGGCAGGCAAATTCTTACAGCGATGCCAGCTGGAAGAGTGGCAACGGTAAATTTGGCTATGGCATCAGCGATGCCGCCACTGTGGTGAGCTATGGCAGTAATTCGAAAAACAAGTCCATCACTACCTATTTCAGGAAAACAGTTGACATAGCCGATGCCGATGGCTTCAGCAGTTACACCATTAATGTAAAGCGAGATGATGGTGTGGTGGTGTATGTGAACGGAACAGAGGTTCTTCGCAATAATATGCCCACTGGCCCCATTGCTTATAATACCCTGGCTGCTTCTAATACTAATGACAATGGTCTCACTCCAAAAAGCAGCACAATTAATGCTTCTGCTTTTATAAGTGGTACTAATATCATATCCGCAGAAATTCACCAGTCTGGTATCACCAGTTCCGACATCGCCTTCGATCTGGAATTGACTGGAAAGATTGCCCCTCCACCGGCTGCACTGAAGGTAGTTACCTGGAACACCTATTACTTTGGCGCTGATAAAGACAGCAATGGCAATATTCTTGGGCCCGTAGATGACCAGCTACAGTACGAAAATGTAAAAAAAACCATGCTCTGGCTAAAAGCTGATATTTTTGCCCTGCAGGAGGTCTCGAATGATGTGATGATGGAGCAGCTTATCAGTGAGCTGCCAGGCTATAGCTTTGTACGTTCAGCAGCGTATTCTTATTCTGTGAGACCTGCTACAACTCCGCAGGTTCCCACCAAGCTGTATGTTGTGTACAGAACCTCAAAGATCAGTGTCAAGAAAGAAAGGCCGCTCATGCAGGAGTTCTATGCCAAGATACTTTCTAATGAGGTAGTGTTAGCTGACTATCCGGGATCCAGCAGTTCGGCTGCTAAAAACGATGATAACTTTTGGTACAATGGCCGCCTGCCTTACCTGGTAGAGATGGATGTTACAGTAAACGGGCTAACTCAGCCTATTCACCTGGTAAATATACACGCCACACCAGGCAGTACCAGCTCAAAAGACTATGAAAGACGCAAATATGATGCGCGTATACTAAAAGACTCTCTTGATTTGTATCATGCCTCCGACAACCTATTATTAGTGGGAGATTACAACGATGATGTGGACCAGGCGCTTTTAGCAGGTCTTCCTTCACCTTATAAACCATTTGTAGACGATGTAAACTATAGGGTATTAACCCATGACCTAAGTCTAACTGGCGCAGGCACCTATAACTCTGGCAAGCAGTTTAGAGATCATATCACCACTATGGGCCAGCAGAACAGCGTATACATTGAAAATTCAATCAGCGTTAATAATGAAATAAGAGACTATATCTCAAAGTTCTACAGCACAACCTCAGACCACCTGCCTGTTTCGGCCCAGTTTGACATAGTGACTAAAGCAGAAAGCCAACAAGATGTATTTTCGGCAAGTATAGCTAAAGGAGGCTCCGGATCAACAAAGATGGCTAAAACAGCAGAGATTGATGCTGAAGCAGCGGTAGCTGATGTAACCGAATTAAATAAAGTCACAGAAATCAGGCTGTTCCCAAATCCTACAGATGGTTATGTAGTTATGCAATTGCCTGACGATGAAGCTTTCATGTCATACATTAAGCTAAGCATCTGGTCTGTTCAAGGCAGCAAAGTGCTGGAAACAGGAGGCAACCTGCATAAAGTTCATCAGCAAATGCAGGAAAGCATACTGTCTGTACCAAAAGGCCTTTACATTATTGAAGTCATAACGGGGCCCAATAAGTACCAGTTGAGACTTGTAAAGAAATAAAAAGAGTACCTCCCCAGTATTGAAAAAACTGGTTTAATTAGACCACCTATTAAAAGGGTGCACAGTAGCAATGCTATTGTGCACCCTTTTTTTTTTGCACTTCATGCTTGCCAAACCCCGTCAATAAAGGCTTAGGGCGCTCAATAATCTACAGATTAAGAAAATTGCTATCACCTGCTGATACTAAATGTCAGCCCGGAGGGCACGCTCAACACAAACTTCTCTCCATCCCGCATTAACCTAAACTATAGTCATCATATAAACCACCAGGACTGATCAAAATTCTGCAACAGCCCGGGAGGCTTCATCATCAGGCTTGAACCAGTAGCTAAAGCAGATATCCAGAAGATAACCGCCAAAAGGTAAGTTCGCCGAAATGAATAAACTGAATCAGGAGAGAAAAGACCAACACACATCACAAAGCATACTGATTATCAACACACTAGTCATTCACATGATTTTTTCAAATCTGCATTTCAATGTGTGGAACATGTAAGAAAGCCCTGTAGAAAAGTAAAATAATAACGTAGACGATTTCCACACCTACCAAATACACGCCCCACATTATAATTTTTCCAGGAACACACTTGTACTTAAAGAGCAAAATTAGCGGAAAAATCCTACTCAAAATTATATGTCATATGTAATGAGGCTGCTGATATCAACTGATTACATGAGCAAAATGTGTATAGTTTTACACCCGAAAATATACAAACACATTATAATCAGCTATTTACAGCACTTTATTGATTGACACCTACAGAGCCCTCTTTAGTTCCCAAACAGAAAACAAGATGGAATATTACAATCACCATTTGTTACCCCCAAACATGTTGAATTATAAATAATCCTTTATCTCCTTTAATTAAACACATCAGTGCCCGCTATCCAATCTTGTGTGGCAGCTCCACGCGCCTAGAACAAAAAAACATTTATTATGAGAAAAAAAATACAACTAGCAGTCTGTTGCTTAGGGATTCTGTTTATCAGTTTCTCTGCTTACGGAAAGAACTACTACTTCTCATCCAGTACAGGAAATGATTCTTATACAAACAGTATCAGCACTCCCTGGAAATCGATTACTAAGCTAAATGCAGTCTTCAGCACTCTCTTACCTGGGGATTCTATTTTATTTAAAAGAGGAGATACTTTTTACGGATCAGTGGTAGTGGCAGCCTCAGGATCAGCAAGTTCTCCAATCGTTTTAGGCGCATACGGATCAGGCATCAAGCCAGTTATCACAGGTTTTATTCCCCTTACATCCTGGACTTCCATAGGAAACGGCATATACGAGAGTCACAGTACTTCATTTGCTGAAGTTGTCAATTCTCTGGTTTTTAATGGCAGCGCACGGGAAATGGGTAGATGGCCAAAACGCAATGCCCCCAACAGCGGTTACCGAACTATTAGCTCGGCCGTTAGCAACACCTCAATCACAGATAACAGCCTAAGCGGCACACCTTCCTGGACAGGTGGAGAAGTGGTTATAAGAAAAAACCGCTGGACCCTGGACAGGAACAAAATCACTTCCCATTCTGGCTCTACTATTAACTACACTACAGGCAACGGTGCCAGTGCAAACGCAGGTTATGGCTATTTCATTCAAAATCACATAAAAACACTAACCGAGTTAGGAGACTGGTATTACAATCCTGCTACTAAAAAGATGAATGTCTTTTTTGGTACAAACACTCCTACTGCGCATACTGTAAAAGCTTCTACAATCAAATATGTAATCAGCATCACTAACAGGAGCTACATTACCTTAACTGATCTTACTATAGAAGGCGCCAACAATGATAACATCAGAATAAAAGATGGAGGCACGGGGGTTGTCGTTAAAAAATGTGATGTAAAGTTCGCTGGTGAAATTGGTATTGAAGTAGATGACCATAGCAACCTGATCATTGAAAACTGCATTGTTAGTAATTCAAACGACTCGGGCATCAATATTTCCAGCGATAGCCAAAGTGCAACTGTTAGAAACAATACAGTTGAAAATTCAGGAGCACTACCAGGCATGGGCACCGTGTTGGGATCTGGCTATGTAGGTATTCAAAATTACAGCAACTATGGCGTTACTGAATACAACAGGGTTATCAAAAGTGGGTACAATGGCATTATGCATAAGTTTGTAGGCAATAAAATCCGGTACAACTATGTAGATACTTTCTGTTTTGTAAAAGATGATGGAGGCGGAATTTATGGTCACAACAATGCCAACATCAACCATACAGGCACACAAATAATAGGAAATATTGTACTGAATGGTATTGGAGCAAGAGAAGGCACCACTTCGCCCAACCCAGATGGCATCGGAATTTATTTAGATGATAATGCAACAGGAGTAGAAGTGAGTGGTAACACAGTTGCTCATTGCTTCAGAGGTATTTACATTCACAATGCCAGAAATTCTGTTATTACAAAAAATACGATCTACAATAACGACCTGGCACAGGTACATGGCAGGAACGATGGTATTGGTGACGACATTGTTAATATTACCCTTACAGACAACATCCTATTTGCAAAGAAAAGCTCGCAGCTGGCAGCCTGGTACTACTCCAGCAGCAATCAGATTAAAGACTGGGGCAAGATGGACAACAACTATTATTGCAGGCCAGTAAAAGATGATATTACCATCAAGAATCAGCATAAATACGGAGCCAACGAAACCATTACACTGTCTACCTGGAAAACAAGATTTCCGCCAATGGACAGTTATTCAAAAGACTCTCCTCTTGAAATTACAGATGCTGATAAAGAAATCAGATTTGAATACAACGCGACTAACAACCCTAAAACTATTGCGTTAGATGCAGTTTATACCGATGTAAAGGGTGTCCAGTATACTAAAGTAACGCTTGCAGCATTTTCCTCTGTTATTCTGATCAAAAGCGGAACCATTACCACCACTACCCCAGATGCTCCTACAGTAACTGTAGTAAACAACTGCAACGGCACCTCCACCCTAACTGCTAAAAACTATACCGGCTCCCTGCTGTGGAGCACTGGCGAAACTGCTTCTGTAATCACTGTTCAGGAGGCTGGCACCTATACGGTTACTCAAACAGTAAATGGATCAAAAAGTGCTCCTGCCGAAGGTACGGCCAACCCTAAAGCTTCTCCGATTGCACCAGCAGCCAAGAGTGTAACATACTGTACAGGAGATATAATTACCAGTTTAACAGCTAGTGGTGCTACAGGAGCCTCCTTCAAGTGGTATAAAAATTCTGATTTATCCGCATCCAGTCTTGTGTATACGGGAACATCATTTGCTACGGGCATCAGCAACTCCAATGCTTCTGTAAGCAATTACTGGGTAACCCAGTCTGTTAGCGGCTGCGAGAGCCCTGCTACTGCCATAACTGTTACAGTTAAGGAGTGTACCACCTCAACGCCAACACCTCCGGATGCTTCGGTAAATGGTCTTAATTATAAGTATTACACCACCAACAGTAGTAACAGATGGAAGGTACTGCCGGACTTTTCGAGCCTTACCCCTGATAAAACCGGCATTGTTAATAATTTTAACATTTCTTCCAGAACACAAAGCGACTTCTTTGGATTTACTTTCGAAGGACTGGTAGAAGTTGATGTAGCAGGCACCTATACATTTTATACCTATTCTGATGATGGCAGCCAGCTTTTCATTGGCAATAAATTACTTGTAAACAACGACGGTGTGCATGGTGCTAAAGAATTGTCAGGCACAGTTTATCTTACTGCAGGCAAGCATGCCATAAAAGCTACCTACTTCGATTACACGAGAGGAGAGATACTTTCTGTAAAATATGCAGGTCCAGGCTTTAGCAAAAGACTCATTCCAGATAACAAACTATTCCTGGGCAGCAGCGAATCTTCTTCTGATTCTCCAATCAGCAAAGAGCCTGACTCAGGTAATAGTACAGACAGCACCGCCCCAAGCAACTTAACAGCCACCGCAAATGCTTATTACAGTATTGCTGGTCTTGGCTGGAAAGACAACAGCAGCAACGAAAAGGGCTTTGAGGTGCACATGAGCGTAGGCAACAACACCAGCTATAAGCAGGTGGGCAGCACAGGTGCTGGCAAAATCAGATATTCTGTAGCTATCAGCAAAGGACAGGTGTATTACTTCAAAATCAGAGCTAAAATTGGCACCGGTCACTCTGATTTCTCGAATGAAGTAATGCTTGATACCAATGTTGCCAGCAACACCCGAATTTCATCTGCAGATTCACTGGATAATGCGAGCATCAACAAGGCAATTGATATACAGACAGCAGTATATCCTAATCCTGCCAGCGAATATGTTAACATAGCCTTTGGCAGTGAATTTAGTGGTCCTGTAATGATACAGTTGACTGATCTGTCAGGTCAGCAACTGCATACCCAAGCTGCACAGGCAGAAGCTGGATCATCCTGCAGGCTTAATCTTGAAAGACATCAGCTTTTACCAGGCCTTTACATTGTTAACATCAGCAATGGCGTACAAAGCAAAAGCTTAAAGCTGTACATAGAATAAGCACTATTCTTTGATGGATAAATTAGTTCTACCCATGCTTTAAGGGGTAGAGTGATGAAAAGAAAAGCCTCCTGTTTTAGGGTGAAAGAAATAATTCTTCAACCCTAAAACAGGAGGCTTTTATGTTATAAATTTCTATCAGTGGAGCTTACAAGAAGGCTTTGTAAGGATGAATAGGTATATATCATTCTCTGTCTGATCAAACACTTCTTTACATCAATTATATGCAAGTAATTCAAGATAAAATCCTTACCTTTAATAACTTGGCTTTTTAATTCCTACACTCAAACTGTAGGCTGCTGTAATCATTTATGCTTTTTACTCAATAAATATCCACCTGGCGATATATTGATTTTATAGTGCAGGCCATCAAACACTGATAGAAAGTAAAGTACCATGAAGCTTAGCCTACCACGTCTGTTCTTGCACATAATGAAGTATATAGTGCTTGTGATAGTTGCATTTTTTTGTAGCCCTACTTCTGCCAAAGCCACTAACTACTACTTTTCAACATCTTCCGGAGATGACTCCCGAAGTGCTGCTCAGGCCCAAAACCCCACCACTCCATGGAAAACAGTTAAAAAGCTTAATAGCATATTCAATTCCTTAGCGCCAGGTGACTCAGTCTTATTTAGAAGGGGAGAAATTTTTTACGGCGCTATCATAACAAGCAAATCCGGAACAGCAGTATCTCCCATTGTTATATCTGCTTATGGAAAAGGAGATAAGCCAGTAATAACCTCTCTTGTCAGGCTATCTAAATGGACGTCGCTCGGGAATGGTGTTTGGGAAAGCCACAATAGTGCCTTAGGTACTGAATTAAATATGCTTCTGCTGAATGGTGAAATGCAGGAAATGGGACGATATCCAAATGCAGATGCAGGCAATAAAGGTTATCTAAAAATAGACAGCTTTGACGGCAAGCTTTCGATAACAGACCTTGAACTGGCTGCTTCTCCAAACTGGACAGGGGCTGAAGTGGTAATTAGAAAAAACCGATGGGCTATCGACCGAAGCAAAATTAAACTTCACCAGGGAGCAACTGTCTACTACATTGCTTCATCGAATTACGAAGCAAAGGCTGACTGGGGCTATTTTATACAAAATCATATCAAAACCCTTGATCGTATCGGAGAGTGGTACTACAACCCCACCAATAAAAAAGTCTACGTTTATTTTGGGTCTTATAACCCTACTTCATACATCGCTGAAGCAACAACCTTAGATAATTTAGTTGCCGCTGATGATTGCAGCCATATCGCTATTCATAGTTTAACCCTTAAAGGAGCAAATAAAGATTCCTTTAAAATCAGAAAAGGTGATGGCTATGCTATCAGTGAATGTTCAATTATGTTTTCCGGCAGAAATGGCCTAAACATATCAGGTCATGCAAATTTTAGAATTGAAAACAGTAGTATATTTTATTCAAACAGCAAGGGAATAGACCTTCCCTCCAGCAGTGTTTCTCCCATTTTGAAGAACAATGTAGTAAGTCATTCAGGACTTTTTCCTGGTATGGGAGAAGCAGAGGGTTCTAACGGCACAGGTATTCAGTGCTACGGCAAGGGAGCTTATATTGAGTACAACAAAGTGCTTTACAGTGGATACAATGGGATTTCTATAAAACTAAATTTAAGTACCACTAAAAATAATTTTGTTGATGGCTTCTGTTCAGTAAAAGATGATGGCGGAGGAATCTATAATCATAACGCATCTAACAAGGTTTTTACCGGCGCACTCATTACAGGCAACATTGTAAAAAATGGTATTGGAGCCCCTCAGGGAACTGATTCCGATATTTCTAATGCAGAAGGAATTTACATGGATGATAACTCCAATACAGCTGAAATAAGAGATAACACCGTTACCAATTGCCGCAGGGGCTTGTATCTTCACAACACCAGGAATGTAGCCGTTGTCAATAATATTTTTTATGACAATGAGGTACAGTTTTATGCTAAGCATGATAAAAATGGTGAACCCATCACCAACTTGACTGTAAAGCAAAACATCTTCTTTGCTAAGCTACCAACGCAAATGGTAGCACAGATTGAATCACGACTAGATGATATTGGTAATATGGGCAGCTTTGACCATAACTACTATGCTCGCCCTTTGGACGACGAAGCTATTTTTTATATACAATACAAGAATAGCGAAGGAACCAAGGTTAAAAAGCTTCTTGATCTGGAGGGCTGGATATTAGCATACGGGAAAGACAAAAATTCAAAAAAGTCACCGGTCACAATAGCCTCCTACACCCTACAGAGCCTTGCCAGCCCAAACATGTTTACCGCCGGAAGTTTTACAACCACCGAGTTGAAAATTTTTGGCAATGACTGCAACCTGAGCTGGTTACGCGCTGCCCTGCTTGATAATGGTCATGTACAGGTAGTTCCATCAGCAGACGGCTCTTCCATTACCATGAATGTTGGCTCCTTTAGCCAGAACAATTATTATATATTACGATACAGTGTTATTGGAGATGACAAAATGCGCATTGGAGCTTTTTTAAGACATGGTGGTAAACCTTATAAACCGCTTACGCCCGTTATCTATCGTAAAATATCTCCAAAACGCAGAGATCATGAGCTCTTGCTAAAACCTTCTGCAGATCAACAATCAGGAGCGTTGGTATTAACTGTAGACCAATCGCATAAATATTACCTGGATAACATACAGCTTTACAAAGCAGATGTAACCGTAACAGACCCAGATGATCACATCTATTTTGTATCCAATGCTACAAATAAAAGCAAGACTATACCTTTAGACGGAGCCTTTGCAGATATCAAAAATAAACGATACACGCACAAAGTAGCGCTTGCTCCATTTTCATCCCTTATTCTTTTCAGAGAACCTGACAAGCTCGGCATCTTAACTGAAAAGTAAGCACGGTTACTATCAGGCAGAAGATAATACAACATGCACGAGAGAACCTTTATTCACCTGAACAAGCAATGTTGTCAGTTAATCACTTGCCTAAAATATAGGAACGCGCATGCAGAAGAGTGAAAAAACTTCAAATTATTTATCATGCACTAGCTTAAAGGTACTGCTACCCTCCTTTGTATGCAGCCTGAGCAGGTATAAGCCCTGTGCCAGATCAGCGCTATTGTATTTCACGGTATTTGTCTCACCTGCTATGGATTTCCCTTCCTTAAGCATACTTAGCTGCTTGCCTTTCATATCATATAAAACCACTGAGTATTCACCATCCTCCGGTACTGAAAATGTAATCATCAGCTCCGAGGTAAAAGGATTGGGATATGCGCTTATTTCTCCTGCTTCGGCTACTCCCGCTAAGCTCACTTTATAAGCAGCTGCTGGCGAAGCATGCCCTGGCCCTGTTAGAGAAGGCATGATCGCCAGTTCTCTGATTTCAGCAGCAGTCAGTGCTGTATTGTACACTCTTAACTCATCCAGCCCTCCCTGGTACTGGCCTCTCTCGTCTAACTGAGAACCTATTGTTAGGGGCAGGTTATTCTTCCCAATGGAGGGAGGCGAATTTAACACCCTCATATTATTTTCTACACCATTAATATAGATCCTGATGGCAGAACCATCATAGGTAGCCGCTATATGCATCCAAGCCTCCTGCCTGGCAGGATAATCTGCTATAGAATTTAGCCTGTAAGTATTACCCGAGCTGGCTTGGTTTATGCGAAAGAATACCTTGCCATCTCCAGACAGAGATAGTTCGTATCCGTCAGAACCCTCATTTTCTGCCTTTTTTATAATGTATTGCGACCTATTGTTTTTCCTCGGAATAATCCAGGCTGCCAGCGTAATAGCCTCTGTGATATCCAGTGATGCCTTGTCTGGCACAACAGCATATTTTTTAAGACCGCTTATATGCAGTGCCTGACCGGAAATACCTGCTATCCATAAAGGGTTACCCACAACAGAAGCATCGTTATCCTGACCGGAGGCGTCGATTAATACTTCTCCACTGCCTTCATCCAATTTCCAGTAGGCCACCAGGGGATTAGCCGGTGGGGTAACATCTGCAATTGTGGTAAAACTCCTTGTCGCAGACCAGTCACTTTCCATATCATCTCCGTATGCCTTCACCCTCCAATAATAGACGGTATTAAAGGATAAACCACTTACTAAAGCCTCTGTATCGGAAATATTACTTTGGTCATACATAGCACCTGAAAAGTCTGCTGTGGCAGACACCTGGAGCCGGTAGAACAGGGCCTCGGCAGAAGCATTCCAGCCTAGGGTAGGCGAGCGCAGCACGTTGGTGGCACCATTGGCTGGCGATGCTAAAGCAGGAGGTAATATGCTTGTTTCATCTCCGGGAGGCTCAATTTTAAGATCATCTCCTGCAATATCCTCCCATCGGTAGAAGTGAAAAGTTTTATTGTCTGACATGGCTACAACCAGGCCGTTCATGAAATAGGGAGGTATAGGATAGTTTACCACTTCTATACCATCGGAGTCATTTGCCTCCCAGCTTACTACCTTAATCAGGGGGTGAGCATGTTTGTTAGCAGCTGTTCCCTCACGCGGAAAGATATGCACCTCCTCTGCTTCCTGGTCGGAGATCAGGATGTATCCTGTTCCATCATCTATTTTGTATATGGCTATCCCTTCGTGATCATCCTCAAATCCTGTAGTCGCAAAGAATGCCAGTTGCTGATTCCCCTTATCCGGATCGGCATAATACTTTCTAACACCAACTGTTTCATCAGAGCAGTATACATACCCCAGCTCATTATCTACAGCAATAGACTCAATCTCCTGAACACCACTAAATTCTCCAAACCGCCTCACCAAAGTGCCTTTTACAGTTCCCTGCCCATCGTCTTCCAGGAGATATTGCCAGAGATAAGTACCATCTGTAGGCCCGTCTTTTCTACCTACAATGGCATAAATTTTACCATCTCCGGGTCTTGTGTAGAGTGCAATACCCATGGGTTCATCAAAATATCCGGATAACCCTTCAAAAACATCTATTCCTCCTCCATCTACCGGCTCCATATTGGGAAGAGAATACACCCTAAGTTTACTGGTAGAACGCTCTGTGGTAACAGCAATATCTACCTTTACATTATTAAGCAGTAATCCATATGCCACATCAACATTATTGGGTTTTTCTACATTGTTAACAACCTTATTGGCTATTATGTCGCCCTCACTATTGAACACAAACAAGGCACCATCTTCATCTTTATCGGTGCCAATTATTAAGCTTTCTTCAGGATTTAATTTGTTAATCCAGATAGCAGGATCATCTGAATCATGTGTTACCGGCTGGGTTGTGAATAGAGGTGAAATAGTCTGTGCCTGTGCCTGAAACAAGAATAGTAGGGTAAGCAATAGCGAAACAGAACCAGCAGATCTGTAAGATTTAAAAAAAATTTCCATGGTTTGAGAGATAATAAGCAGAACTATAGGGTTGAGAGATTCCCTACATTAATTACATAATATGCCTGAAAGAAAAGGCTGCCGCCTCTTTCAAAACATCTTATAGGTAGCTGTAAATTGCCCCGTAGGTAAACATCGGAGCCCAAGAAGAAACATTTCTTGTTACTTAATTATACATGAAGTCCAGGATTTGGCGTCCTGGTTTCCTGCAACCTTGTGTTAAACTTTCCTACCGCTTGCTGGCAGGAATCTCAGGATTTTACCCCTGCTTGTGCGAGTGATATACCGATATGTATAGTAGACTCTGCTATAGATTGTTAAAAATTCAAAAACCTCTATATATAATCAGCAAAGTGAATATCTGATGCAACAACCTAGTGAATGAACAATTGTTTACGATCATGCAAATTTTTTTTATTTATTTGAACCAGCACTATCGGACATCTGAAGTTTTTTCCTGAAGTACAGCTTTCGAACAGCGAAGATGCTAAGGGCCTGGCTCCTACTATTATGGAATAGTTTGTTCTTACCACCTGCTTCCCTTACTTCTTACAATTTTCTCCGTAAAGCAAAACATGACTCATCCCGAATTTTAAGAAGGGTTTGAAAAAGCAAAAAAAAGCGTTGGATTAGCAGCCAAGGGTCTTTTTTGCTTCAAACTGTCATTCTTTGCAAACCACCGAGGCCCGGGAGGCACGACGAATCGGGCCGCCGAAGCGGCAATCTGGCATCTACACGCATAGAAGCCAGATTGCGGCAGCGGCCGACCGTCACACTTCGCCTCGCTGTGTCGGGACGCGTAGTCTCGCAAAGACTGTACTGCTAATAAAAACGGCCCCTGGAGTTCTCCAGGGGCCGTTTTTATTAGCAGTACTTAGCTTCTCAAAAGTCTGGGATGACTCATGAATAGTTTCTCACTCAACAGAGCAAGAATGGGCACTTTGGAAGCGAGTTTATTTAACTCCTACTCCTTAAGCACTTTTACAATCTTCATTTCGGCTGTGCGGGTGTTTTCCACAGAGATAAAATACAAACCAGTTTTTAGCCTAAGGCTGTTGGTAAGGTCAATTTCATGCTCGCTTTGTGCGCCAGCCTGCTGTGTAAAGCGCTTGTTGTAAAACTCTTTACCCAGTGGACTGTACAGCCTCACTACGTATTCAGTCGTCTCCCCTGCATCAGGAATTACCAAGTGCAGTACATCGTCAAATGGGTTAGGGTATACCACAATATCAGCTGATGCTAATTGCTGGCTTTCCATCTCATCAGGCTCAACCGGACCAAAGTCTGCTGTAAAGGCAGTAGCAGTGCTATTGGTACTGCTGATCACCTCAATGGCAGAGATCATTGGCCTGTCTACACCGCCACTTGTTGCTTTTGCAGTAAAGTTAACATTCAGCATGCCGTCTATTACATTTACCTCAAAGGTTTCTGTAGTGGCCGTGTTGGCGCCAACTTTGCTCACAATATCAAAGTCATTCAGCTTAAGCCGCTTCTCGATCGATACATCAAATACACGCTGGCCTACGGCTGTATGTTGTATTTCTGCAAAGTGCAGCACCACCGTATACAGGCCATTGGCCAGCGGGAAATTATAGCTGAAGGAACCATTGTTCGTGGTAGATGACCTGGCTGTCTGGTACAGAACATCATCTGTGGTACCGGCAATGGCTGCTGAGCTGTTGCTGAACGTATAGCCGGGAACCGGGAAGAAGTAATTATCTGCAGCAAAAACTCCTTTGCTACTGTTCACTTCACTACCTGCCGAGTTATACCGGTAAGCAACAGCCTGATCATCAGGCAGAGATATTCTTAAGGTAAACTCGTCGCTTGCAAAACCACTGATACCATCATCTGCCGTTACCTTTACCACCAGGTTAGACGGGCTACCTACAGAAGGTGTACCACTAAAGCTACGGTTAGCTGCATTAAAGCTTAACCATGCAGGCAGCGCTGTATTATCAGCAAGGCTTGCTGTATAGGTCAGAGCATCGCCATTTGCATCACTAAAGGTATTTGCTGCAAAGCTAAAACTAAAGGCTGTTCCCACAGCGGCATTCTGGTCCGGGATAGGATTGCTTACCACCGGTGGCTGATTTGCATCAATATGCACTCCTATGGTTATTACATCAGAGGTTGTAACACCTCCCGCATTATCCACTGCTTTAGCTGTTAGTTCATATTGCCCCGGAATGGTAATTTCATAAGAGGTAATTCCGTATGGACTGCTGAAATCTTCTCCCAGCAGCATATTATTAATGTAGAACTGCACCTTGCTCACTGTTCCATCCGCATCCGCAGCCGAAGCAGTTATGTAAACGGTAGTTGGACCTCTGAAAACGGTTCCTCCCGGAGGGGATGTGATTGTAACCGTAGGCAGTTGATTGTTATAAGGGTTCACCACGATAACAACCTCATCCGTATCGGTAGCACCATCATTGTCTGTTACTGTTAGTGTAATGATATGTGTACCTACAGCCAGATAAGCAAACGTACTGGCTCCTGTAGCAATTTCTTTACCCCCGGCCGACCAGGTGTAACTGACAATGGTTCCGTCTGCATCGCTGCTGGCTTCTCCATGAAACTTTACTGCTGCAGTTCCATTACTGTCAGCCCTAATCTGATAGTCTTCACCTGCATTGGCTACAGGCGCTTGGTTAGGGGCAAGTTCTTGCACCTGCAATCCTACCTGATCAGAAGCAGTTGCGCCTTTATCATCAGTAACTGTTACCTGCAAAGTATAGCTACCAGCCCGATCAACTGTGACTTCTACTGTACTTGATCTATCTCCATCAAAAACAACACTACTTCCTTCCGGACTGCTGATGGTTGTCCAGCTATAAGATACTATAGTTCCATCTGCATCCGATGCATTGGCAGTAAAGTAGGCTCTACCACCAACTAAAGTGATGGTCTGGTCTCTGCCTGCATCTACAACTGGCACCTGGTTGGCTGGTGGTGCATCTAAACCAATCACCTCAATGGCAGAGATCTTTGCATTCTCTTTAGAGGCAACAAAGCCCAGGTTGAGTACCCCATCGGTTACGACCACTTCTGTTTCTTTTACCAGTGCCACGGCATAACCTGCTTCGGCATAGATGTCAAAGTTGGTGAGCCAGGCACTGCCTTCTGCTTTTACATTGAAGATGCGCTTGCCGACTGCTTTGGCATAAATTTCTGCAAAGTGCAGCCTTACCAGGTAAGTGCCCGCAGCTACAGGTATATCGTAGCTGAAGTTCTTGCCCCAGCGCTCGCTGCGATACAAATCATCATCGGTAGTGCCTTCAATGCCTACATAAGGCTTGATGTACGGGCTTGAGGTGCCGTTGAAGTATTGGTCGGCTGCAAACTCTCTGCTGTCGCCAGTAGTGTACAGCGCTCCTCCCGTATTTATACGCACAGCTGTAGCCGTGGATGGGTATGGGTTTACAGTAACCACCACTTCATCAGTAGCAGTACTGCCTTTATCATCCATTACTGTTAAAGTAATGGTATGAGTGCCTACAGCCAGGCTGATAGACGGGTTAACGCCCGTAGCAATCTCTGCCCCTTTCTCTAACCAGCTGTAGCTGGCTATGCTGCCGTCGGCATCGGTGCTGGCGCTGCCGTTAAGCACCGCTGTTGCCATGCCATTAGTAGCTGCGGTGAGCACCTGATCTGCGCCTGCTTTTGCTACAGGGGCACTGTTTACAGGTGCCGGTGCATTGATGGTTACTGTTACCTCATCGGTGTCAGTTGCTGCTTCGTTATCAGTTACCGTTAACACTATAATAGTAGTACCAAGCGGCAAGCTTACAGTAGGGTTTACACCGGTAGCAATCTCTGTTCCATTAACACTCCAGCTGTAAGAAGTAATGCTTCCATCTGCATCTGTAGAGTTACTGGCATCCAATACCACTGCTTCATCACCGCTCTTATCCGTGTCTGTCAGCACCTGGTCTTCACCTGCATTAGCCAGCGGATCTGCGTTGGAAGGAACAGTTTCCTGCTCTACCACCAGTGCTACCACATCCGTAGCAGTGTCACCTTTATCATCAGTAACTGTTATCTGGAAGGTATAGCTGCCTGCAAGATCAATGGCAACTGCAAGCGTACTGGTTGTTTCTCCTGTTAAAGTTGCACTACTACCTTGCGGAATGCTAATGCTTGTCCAGCTATAGGAGGCAATATTTCCATCTGCATCCGACGCACTGGCTGTAAAAGTGGCCGTAGTGGCTGGTAAAATGATGGTCTGGTCTCTGCCTGCATCTACTACAGGTGCCTGGTTGGCTGGTGGTGCATCTAAACCAATCACCTCAATGGCAGAGACTTTCGCATTCTCCACAGAGGCTACAAAGCCCAGGTTGAGTACCCCATCGGTTACGACCACTTCTGTTTCTTTTACCAGTGCCACAGCATAACCTGCTTCGGCATAGATGTCGAAATTGGTGAGCCAGGGGCTGCCTTCTGCTTTTACACTGAAGATGCGCTTGCCGACTGCTTTGGCATAAATTTCTGCAAAGTGCAGCCTTACCAGGTAAGTGCCCGCAGCTACAGGTATATTGTAGCTGAAGTTCTTGCCCCAGCGCTCACTGCGGTACAAATCATCATCGGTAGTGCCTTCAATGCTGACATAGGGTTTTATGTATGGGCTGGAAGTACCATTGAAGTATTGGTCGGCTGCAAACTCCCTGCTGTCGGCGGTGGTGAATTGTTCTCCACCCGTATTTAGCCTTACCATAGAAGCCAGGGTGCCATGTGGACTCACCCGCACCACTACCTCATCTGTGGCAGTACCACCCCTGTTATCTGTTACCGTAAGGGTAATGGTGTGTATACCAGTTGCCAGTGATAAAGTAGGATTGATGCCCGTAGCAATCTCTGCACCATTCTCCGACCAGCTGTAGCTGGCTATGATTCCGTCAGCATCGCTGCTGGCACTGCCATTTAGCGTTACGGCAGCCACATCATCAGGGCCTGCAGTCAGCACCTGATCCGCGCCTGCTTTTGCTACAGGTTTTACATTGGGAAGATCATCGCTCGATATGGCCTCTCCACTAAGCATGACTGCTGAGGCCGTAGCACTTCCTGAATGGCTGATCTGCAAAACAGCCACCTTTGATCCCTGCGATACTGGCGCAAAATTTACATTTACGATAAGCGAAGCACCTGGATTTAAGGTTACGGCTGATGTAAAATCGTGCAGGAACTCTGCGGCATTGGTACCGCTAACTGTAATGCCGGTTATGCTTAGCGCAGCAGTACTATTATTGATAAGTTCTACTGGCTGTGGATCAGAAACTGTATTGGCCAGCTGCGAGAGATAGTGCAGCGCATCGGTACTTACGAGCAGTACTGCATTATCCTCTACGGTACCATAGAGGTTTACGGTTGCTTTTCCGGCAGAGCCAGAATGCACAACATCCAGAGCCGCAAGCTTATTGCCCGCCGTGGCTGAAACTAAACTTACCGTAAAGTCTACGCTGGCGCCAGGCTTGAGCAGGAAAGGAAGCGGATAAGGGCTTGTAGCTGTAAACTCACTACTTCCGGTAACTGTAAGTGCTGAAACCAATATCGCCTGGTTACCATCTGTATTGCTGATGGTTACTTTATTACTAACTGTTCCATTTACTTTTGTTTTACCCACATTTACCTGCAGTGGGTAGCTAACAACACCCTCAGCTACGGGTGTTCCCGTAGGAGCAGTTTCATTAAACATGTAAAAAGCTTCCTGGGAGCTTAGCTCAGCGCCCGATCCCCTGGTGGCATTACCTGCAGCTATATAGATGCCTCCGTTAGAAACAATTGCCTGCGTACCATGCCTTCCCTGGTTCAGGGGCGTAAGGCTTCGCCAGGTGTGGGTAAGATTGCTCAAAGCCTCTGTATTGTTCCTGGCATTTGATTCGGTGTTGCTCTCGCCGCCAATCACAATAATTTCATTTCCCAAAACTGCCACTGCGGCGCCTGCACGCATAGTAGGGATGTTGCCGGTTGCTGCCGGCAGTGTACTCCATTCGCCGGTACTGAAGTTGTACATATCCACTTCAGCAATCATGTTCCTGAACACACCTTCTTCTGATTTACTAAGCCTGCCTGCAGCGGCATATACTTTATCTTCGATGATGGCCGCCTGGAAGTGATCTCGAGCCCGGGGAGCGTCTGGTAAAACAGTCCAGCTGTTGGTGGCAGGATTGTACTCATCGAACCAGGCTACATGGCCACCATAGTGGCCGTCGATAACACCGCAAACAAGGTAGAATTTATCGCGGTATACAAAGGCTCCTGCAGAACCACGACGGCGGTTCTCTGGTATTTCAGGCCCCTTTATCCACTGGTCTGTTACCGGATTATAGATGTAAATATTAGGAACTGGCTTCTCGTGCGGAAAGGATCCCATAAAAGCACCCATTACATACACTAAACCTTTGTATTCAATAGCCTGAAAGTGGTTCATTTCTACCGGCGTTTTTGCACCAATGGTCCAGGAATCGGTAGCCGGATCATAAATGTTAACGTTTTTAATACCGCGACCCCCGAGCAGATAAAACTTATTGCCTACCTGTACAAATGCATTCTCATGCCTTGCTTCCGGATCGTTGGTAGAGGTGAGGGTATGCCAGTTTCCTAAGGTATTTAAAGGATCGAGGTTTACATTCACATAATCCCAGGTGGCTGTAAAAGGGGTGTTTGACTCCCTGGCGCTTGCAATAAGGCCTACCGCCACCGCTGGTGTGCCCTGCACTGCTGTCAGCAAAGCACCTTCAAGTTGTATAGGGCTGCCCAGGCTTTTCAGGGTGCTGCCATCAAGCTGGTACTTTGGCTGTACTGTACCAGCAAGCGGATCTACCGCAAAAAACAGGTCAATGGTATTGGCAGCAAGCACATCATCAGCAATAAGCTGATTACCAGATTTGTTAATTGCATAAACGAGCTGCGACTTCACAACTCCGGCAGATTCTACCAGCACTTCCAGTCCTCCTATTCCGGAGTTAGCTACCAGGGCAACTTTTATATAATTATCCTGATCGCCTGTACCTAAATATACACCCTGCGACTGGTTATTAACCGGTGTCTGGCTGTTAAAGTAAGGCGACAGCATACGGGTTTCTACTGTAAAAGGCCCGGTGCTGCGCTGCACATTAATACCAAACTGAAAGGTATTCTGCTGGTTATTTCCGGTTCCGTAAGCATCTCCGCTGGTTACACCGTCTACCGTAAAGGCTCCCACAGCGCCACCGGCAATCAGCAGTTCTTTATCGAAGGCATCCAGATAATCCAGTGTGCCATTGGCCATTAAGCCGGTAAAGCCCAGACCAAAAAAGCCAGTGCCCGGATCATTGTTCAACAGGGTATAGTTGATAGGCAACTGGGTGTTTAAACCATTGTACTGGTCCAGCGCAAAGTAATCTTCCGTGTCCGGGAGGGCATCATTGTCATCGTCCTGGTCATTCAGATCGGAGAGCAAGTCTGCATCATTGTCTGTAGGCTTGCTGGAGGGCGAGCAAGGGTCAGTACCATTATCCAGCTCATCAGCATTGCTAAAGCCATCGCCATCATCATCTAGCGTCAGTTCATCCAAGCCGGTACAGTTTGTAAAGTCAACTGGCTCAAATACTGCTATTGACTTGCTGCCGTAAACAGCCGCCCAGATACTTCCGGGATATATGTCGTTATCGCCCTGGGCTATTACATCAAGCGGATTCAGATAACCTGATGCCAGCTCAACCACCGCTACAACCTGGGTACCGTCCTGGCTCAGTTCTATTTTATAGATCCTGCCATTCCAGGTCGTTACCAACAAGTTACCGGTAAGGGTACCATTAAAGTTACTGGCGGTGTACTCTGTTACACCATTTGTTGAGGTAGACCAAACATATAGTGCGCCGTCGTCCACACCCGGGTTTCTGAAGTCTCCTTCAACAGGGTTAGCCATTGAGAGTGGTACCGGAGGCCAGTCGGCAGGAAGCGGGTACAGCGGATCGGTTGTGCTGGTACGCCACACCCCTGCTGTATCATAAGTATAGAGGCCTGCGCCGGACGGGTTTGCCCGTATGGGCGTGGGGTGTCCGCCATAAAACCCTTTTGTTACCAGGTGCAGGTTGTCTTTGTTGTTAACCTTGCCATCGTGGGGGCCGGGGCCCGACGAACCTGGTTCGCCAACAATGTAGTTATTTGTTACTGTTCCGTCGGTTCCTTCGTTCTCGGGGTGGCCGCCCCAGCCACCATTCGCACCATTATCAATAGTATACATTCTGCCCTCACGACCAGGGGTTTTGGTTACCACAATGTCGTAAACGTTTCTATAGCCGGGCGAGTAGATCTGAACCGGACCATTCAGCACCAGCTTAGCCTGGTTAAGGCCGTCGTTGCCGCCAAAGGGATCGCCAACGTCAGATCCATCAGGATTATTTGGCCGTGTAGGGTCATCTACAGTAGGAAGATCATATTTATACTTCTGTCCCCTGCTGTCTGTTTTTGTAGGCAGGGCCTCTATGTAGTTCAGGTCAACCGTTAAAATAGCAGCAGAAAGCGCATATTCGGTAATAAATGCAAAGTTGTTGGAAGGGGAACCTGCGTTGGTATGCCCGCCCTGGGCTACATACATCAGGTTGGTCTCCTTATCGATGTACATGCCGTTGTTGGCATGGTTTTCTTCCGACCTTGGCAGGCCTCTAACGATATCTATCTTGTCCCAGCTGGTTCCGGTCCAGCTGAGGCGCGAAATAGTACCAGAGTTTGTATCCAGGTCCTTATCGGCACGTACGCCGCCGCCACCAATTCTTGGGTCGCTGGAGCCCACATATAACACCGGGTTCGCAGCTGTACCTGTAACCAGTATACCGGTAACCTGGCGGGTTTTTATACCGGAATTGAATATCCCGTTGTCGTTGTAGTTAGGGATGTTTTTTACCAGGCTAATTGTTTCCATGTTAGTAACCCGGTAATCACCCGCCCCTGCCCTGGTAATGCTTAAAGCATATATAAAGCCGTTTTGCGTTGTGACATACAGGCGCTCATCTGGTCCAAACTGCAGAGAGGTAGGATTTCCGATGCTTAATGGTGTACCATCCAGGTTAACCAGGTTGCTGTTATTGAAGCTTACCTGCCCAAATAAGGGGTGTACGAAAACAAAAAAAGCTAAAAAAAATAATAGCCTTCTCATCAGAGAGTTAAAGAATGCTGCCATAGAAGTGTAATCAAATCGAGATATAGTTTTAATGTTATTCCATCCTTCGGGCTGTTCTTCAGCACAAAAATCGCAGAGAGATAAAAAAAGCTGACGACAGCATCTGTACATAAGCCTTTCGTTATCTCTGCACAAAAGCAGACTGATCAGGAAAAAGCTATCGGCCAAAACAGACTGTGGCTGCGGGGAACATATCATTACACCGGCACACTCATCTTGAAAAAGCAATAGATTCCTAAATTCAGCCCTGCAGCTGCTCACTTACTTGCAGGCCCTTGTGGCTTGCAGTACCCGCTAAAAAACCAATATTAATTCAGGAGTAAAGGATGACGGATCAGCCATAGCATTGGAGGCCATGGCTTCAGCATCAACATTTCTTCCTTCAGGGATTACTCATACTTATAATCCACACCCCATGCGTCCGGAAATAACCGGTTGCATAGAGATGAGCATCATTGTAACAATACTATCATTGGCGGGAAATCCAGGATATAAAATACCTGCTAACGGTACAGCTGGCTTCTACATCCTAAGGTTCCGTAAGGAATGATTACTGCCAGACCCCCATATTGATCTGGCAATACTTTAATAATCTTTCAAAAAATAGCTTTCTTATCGGGCATCAGGCAATTGGATGTCTTGTACTAAAGGACTATCAAAACAGCCCATGTACTTCTTGATAAAAAGTAAACAATCGCTAAAGCCAGTTACGCTTCAGAAACAAACACTCCTGTATATTTCTGAAAACGAATCGATAAAAGGTTCGCTGAATAGAAAGGATATATTTCAAAACCTTTCTAAAGCAATTCAATAATTAACAAAAAAAATATCCTGAATAAATTGAATTATTCTAATCACCACACCAAAAAGGTTGCAGCAAGATATTTGGCAATAATCTTATAACAAAGGTTAAATTAACAGGACTCAACATTACACGCAACTCTATTTACTTAAATTTTTACAGTTTTTTCGTAAAAGATCATAAATGACCTTCTGCATCAGGGTCTCACAAAAGCGATAATAGTATAATAAAAGAAGCTGCTAAATCCCTCCATCTCAAATACAATTACCTAATAATCATGGAGATAACTAATGGCTTATTATCACAGCGTTGACTGTATCGTTAGCGTTTGGCAGCGGGGCTAACGCTTAGCCTATAGAAATTCATGGCAGATTTTTATCTACTTAACGAACAGAATTATTATGCCTGACTCCCCTTGCTGGAATAATTTTGATAGGAAAGCCTTTTGATTGACATGACTAACCCAGGGGTTTTAAGGCTTCTCCATCCTGTCTGCTACTTATCAGGGTTAGTACTTATTTTGTATCTGATGCAGGAGAAAATCCAGTTATGTTTGTAGTCTACAGTTGGGATTTGCCGTTACTGCCATAAGAAAAAAGCTCCAACCAAACTAAGCTACCTGTGTTCGATCAATTAATTGTATAATGCCGTGCTTGAAGAAGGCAGGCTGATCTTTATGTAAGTGGTACTGCTGAAAAACAAAATAAACACGAATAAATCAGGATCATACAGAGCCTATTTACAGACCAATGCTTAAATTAAGCACCACATACTTTTGAAATTTTCTGTCAGCCAGTTCTATATGAAGAATATTTTTTTTCTACTGCTCCTGTGTTCATTTGCCTCGTGCATGGGGTTTAAAAGAGCAGCACTGAAAAAATCTTTCAAAAACTCCGATACTTTTGCCAAAGGGCACACAGGCTTTATGCTCTATGATCCCGAGAAGCAAAAAACGGTATACAGCAGAAATGAAGATCAGTATTTTATACCTGCATCAAATACCAAGCTATTTACCTTTTATGTATCGCAAAAGGTACTGGGAGATTCCGTTATTGGACTGAAGTATATAGAGCGTGGTGATTCCCTGATTTTCTGGGGTACCGGAGATCCCTCCTTTCTCCATGCAGACCTGAAAAGCTCTGCTGCTTATGATTTCCTAAAGAACCATCCCAAGGAGCTGTACTATGCCAACAACTTCGACCAGGTAGTAGCCCTGGGGCCCGGCTGGTCGTGGGATTGGTACAACTATTACTTTGCTACCGAACGCTCGTCTTTTCCTGTGTTTGGGAATGTGATCAGAATCAGAAAAGTCCCTGCAGATACTGCCTTTACAGTTTCTCCCTATCAGTTCAGAGAATATATAACAGAAGACACCACCCTAGCAACTCTAAATTACCGCTTTAGCAGGCAGTTTCAGCGCAACTTCTACACCTATACTATCAAAGAACCTTCCCTGGAATTTGAAATTGACAGGCCCTTTATCCTTTCCGACAGCCTTGTAGTAAAGCTGCTGGAAGATACCCTGCAGCGGCAGGTGCAGCTAATACCCTTCATGGACAACAACAGGCAAATACCTCAAACTTTAAAGACTGTTCCCGCTGATTCGCTCTATAAAAGAATGCTGCAGAACAGCGATAATTTCATAGCGGAACAGCTGCTGATTTTGAGTTCGGATAAGCTGTTTGATTCGCTGGATATAGATGCGGTTATAAAATACGCAAAGCAGCATTACCTGGCAGATTTGCCCGACGAACCACAGTGGGCAGATGGCTCCGGCCTCTCCAAACACAACCTGTTTACCCCCAGAAGTATTATTGCATTGCTCCAGAAAATAGACCGGGAGTACCCGGATGAAAAAATCCTCGACTACCTGCCAACAGGTGGAAAAACAGGCACTTTAAGAAACTCCTACAAAGCAGAAACACCCTATGTGCATGCTAAAACCGGCAGCTTGAGCAATGTTTCGTGCCTAAGCGGATACCTGATCACTAAAAGTGGCAAAAAGCTTTATTTTAGCTTTTTGCACAACAACTATGTAATACCTGTTTCTGAGCTGCGAAGCGAAATGGAACGCATCCTGTGGCAGATACACAGCACTTACTGATCTTGTACTTTAAGCCTCATTTGTATAAGGCCGGTCAAAAAAAATCAAAAAGCATCCAGATCCTGGAATATACTGGCTTTAACAAAAACAGCCGCAGAGCACTTTCTGCGGCTGTTTTTGCTACTGTTAAACCTTGACGATAAACCTGGCAAAGGTACCTGTTCAGGCTTACTTAAAAATCGTGCTGTTGCTAAGCTGGATCAGGCGCGGGTCGTTCTGCTGCAGGAGCCTTTTGGTGCGCAGGTAGCGGTCGTAGTTATAGCGATCGAAATTCTCTGCAGTGCTATCTACACTACTCACGTGCACTTTACCGGCAGAGTGAATAAACTCATTGTTGCCAATCCACATGCCTACATGCACCACCCGCTCCGGGCTAGAATCGGTAGCGGGTCTGCCGAAGAAAAGCAGGTCGCCGGGCATAAGTTTGCTAAAGTCTCTGGTGGCATCTACCAACTCGCCGGTATGGATCTGCTGCGAGGCATCGCGCGGAATAACCATGCCATTAAGGAAGTAAACGGTTTTGGTAAAGCCACTGCAGTCTACTCCTTTAAACGAGGTGCCTCCCCACAAATAGGGCAGGCCTTTTAAAGTAAAAGAGGTGCTTACAAGAGAGCTGCCGCTGGGATTTAAGGCAGCTAACCATTCCTGATACGGTCGTGCATCTTTTTTTACAACCCAGGCAGTGGTACCATCGGGGTATTTCACCCCATAGAAGTCTTCCTGTTCGTCTGATATTTCAAGAATGCTGCCCATTACAAGATCAGAAACGGTTTGAGCAGCAGTATCTGGCCGCTCATAAGAAAAACCGTAGGGCTGCATGTAAATCAGCTTTTCTGCAGCGTGCCATGCTTTAAACTCCTCTTCAGTTAAGGATACAAGGCCACCAGCATCAACCCAGGCGAGGTAATCGTCTGGGGTTTGCACCAGGTACCAGCCGTCGTCCTTCTTCAGCACCTTAAGTGGTGTACCCATCATAGCCTGGGTGGCAAGCTCTGCAGAATGCCGTGGGGCAGAGCGCAGATTTGCTACCGATATTGGAACAACTCCCTGTACTTTTCCCTGCAGATCTGCATGGGGTAGCATTTGTATGCTGTCGGTATAAGAGATGTTCCGGGCATCCAGCGCAGACTTTAGGGCCGCCACAGCAGCTGGCAGGTTAGATTCTCCGCGGAGCACAAGCTGCTCTCCGGCAGATGCTGCCTCCACATCAAAAAGGGCAACTCTTTTATCTGGTGCATATTCCTGCTTAATAGCAGAAACAACTGCTGTTGCAGGATCAGCGTCTTGTTCTTTTTGAACCATAGTGGCATTTTCTGTGGCACAACCCAGCAGGTACATCAACCCAACAGCAGCAGCGTATTTTTGAATTCTGGATACTTTCATGTGCTTTGACAATTCTATGTGAGACAAAAAAATCAGGTCCCGCTCAGGAAATCAACTCTATAAATTCTATATAAAATAATGGTCACTTCTGCTCTAAAAAGCTGCAGCCCCGGCAAATAGTTCCTGCAGTTTCTTTTGACAAAGACCGCCCATGAAGATCATAGGCGGTCTTAAAATACTAAGAACAAAGTATACTAAGAACAAAGTAAATTTATGTAGCTAATCTACATCCCACCACACTTTACTATATAAGCCTTCTTCACCCCCAAATTGCCTTTGAACTGCTGAATTATAACTTTCGGAATTATTGAACTGCTCAGTTTCGGGATAGATTAACCTGTTGGGTACTGCGGCACCCCCTGGAGCAACCAAGTCATCAGGGTAACCTGTTCTTCTCCACTCTGACCATGCTTCATAACCATTCATAAAGAGGTGTACCCATCGTTGAGTACCGATCTGCTCCATAGCTCTGGCAGGATCATAAGCTATTTCAGGCTGTGCCAGAAACTGTTCTATTCCTTCTGTGCTGCCCGTCCATTGCAACATAGATTGCTCAATGGCCATTTCATAATTAGCCTGTGCTTCGGCATCTCCACCGGATATCCAGCCTCTTTTTGCTGCTTCTGCTTTTGCAAACAGCGCCTGTGCATAGGTTACCAGGAATACTGGCGCATCCTGTGCCCAAATTTCGGTGCCCAGCAAAGAATAAGATTCGGTATCCATATTTTCTGTTTCGCCATATAGCAGACCAACATATTCGCCGTTTGTCCGTGCAGGTTCACCATAAACCGCTAAGCGAGGATCCTCTACAGGTAACATTTCCTCAACGAGGGTTTCAGTAAGGGCCCACCACTCTCGGTTTTGAACGCTGATCTGATCAAACCAATAGTTCTGATTGTTTTCATTTGCCACATGTCTGAACACCAGGTTATCATCGTTAGAGGTCATGATACCGGCGCTAATGGCTTTATTGAATTCCTCCTGGCCTTTGGAAGGATCCACTTCAGATAAACGCAGTGCCATCAGCAAACGAATGGTATTACCCAGGCGCTTCCATTTTTCCATATCTCCGCCATAGATAATATCACTGCCAATGGTGCCAGCCTCTATCTGATTGTTTGCTTCTTCCAGCAGGGTAAAAAGGCTATTGTAAATAGACTCCTGTGTGTCATAGGCAGGCGTAAGATCATCTGCACCCTGCAATGCATCAGTATAGGGAACATCTCCCCAGCGATCGGTCACATTCCAGAAGTAATAAGCCTTCAATATTTTGGCAACTGCCAGCCGGTTGTTGTTTTCTGACCTGTCGATCACAGTCTGCAGGTCCATAAGAGGCCCCTGGTACAACCAGTAAAAACTGGTACTACCTACCGGATAAAGAGAGGCCGTTACATATTGTGTTTCTGCCAGATATTGGGCCATAAACTCTCCCTGAGGAGAAGAGCTCAATTCAGGAAGTGTAAGCATTGCACTTGCTAGCAATTGTTCATCGGATGCGGTGCTTGGGCGGTTAGGATTAACGTTTATATCGCCAAAATCATCACAACTCCACATAGAAAAGCATGCGGCCAGTACTATATATAATTTCTTCATGTCAGTCTGATTAGAAAGTAACGTTGAGGTTTAGACCATAAGAGCGAACCGTGTTGAGCTGACCGGATTCATACCAGCTTATGCCCTGGCTGCCAGCCGATAACTCTGAAGGATCCAGCCCTTTTGGTGCATTTTGCCAGATCATCACCGGGTTGCGGGCAATCACAGCCAAACTTAATCTTTCAAAGGGCAATCTACCCAGTGCCGATTTGTTAAACGTGTAGCCCAGGCGTACTTCTCTTAATTTTATGTAAGAGGCATCATACACCCAGTCTTCATAAATTCTTCTGCCAACTACACCATAGTATGCCTGTGGACTCACATAAGCAGTAACCGGCTCCCCGCTTTCTGCAGATATACCTTCAACTTTTACTCCACCGCCCTGGTCCAGCGGATCACGTACGTTCATTCCATTATCATTGATAGCAACGGTAATAGGATCAAGTCCTGTTCTAACCGCCAGCATCTTGGATCTGCTGAAGAATTGCCCGCCTTTTTGATAGTCAATCATAGCAGACAGATCAAAACCCCAGAAACGGATGATATTCTGAAAACCACCTGTAAAGTCTGGCAACGCACTACCAAAATTATGAGTAGCATCTGTAAACAGTGGCAGGTTGTTGTTTCCGAGCAGTATTTTACCGGTAGCAGGATCGCGTTGATAAGCCTGCCCAACCAAACTCGCAAAAGGTTCGCCAACATATGAATTCGCATAGCTCCAAACCGAAGAATAGCGGGTACTACCGTATTGGTACAGATCCAGGTCTGGATGAAGTTCCACAACTGAGTTCCTGTTTCTGTTCAGGTTAAAAACAGTACTCCAGCTAAAGTTTTCAGTTTGTACCGGAATGGCACTTAAACTAAGCTCAACACCCTTGTTCTCAATAACACCGGCATTGATAAAAGCCTCCTCATACCCACTGGCACCCGATACATTTAGGCGAAGTATCTGGTTCTTATTGATTTGTTCATAGTAAGTAAGGTCGAGACCTAAACGTCCCTGGAAGAACTGCAAATCAATACCTGCTTCGTACGAATGGGCAAACGATGGCTGAATCTCGGGATTATTATAGATATTAGGTATCGTTAATGGGTTGGCCGATACATTACCTGAATAAACAGTACCTATATCATAAACCGAAGCCACCCCATACGGCTCAAAATCTGAACCTGCCTGTGCATAGCTTACTCTTAATTTACCCATTGAAAGAGGGGTCCATTCCAGTATATCACTGAACACAAAACTACCGGAAATAGAGGGGTACCAATAAGAGTTATTGCCTGCAGGCAAGGTAGAGGTATTATCATTCCTTAGAGAAGCATCTATAAAATAGGTATTTTTGTAACCCAAGGATATCATGCCAAAACCGCTGCGAATCTGCCTTCTGAGCAAATAGGAAGTGTTAAGAGGGCGATCTATAGAAGCCTCTATATTGTAGAAGCCTGGTGCAGAAAGTCCTCCTTGCGTTTCCTGGCGCAGGTAAGTGTAGTTTCTGTCAAAGATGTTACCTCCTAAGTTAATATTCAGAGAGAACTCATTCCAGGTTTTAGCATATTGAGCCAGAATTTCGTAGTTCATTTCCCTGTTTTGGTATTTACCCACCCAATAGGCTGGCACATCCTTACCGCCAAAAGCTGTTCTTCCTTCAATGTTCTGCGTAAACATATCAGAACGGATAAAACCACTTACTTTTAAATCCGGCAAAATCTGGTAAGTAAGCCCTATATCGCCAAAGAAACGATCACGATTATCAATGGTAGTGTTTTCGAAGGCATCGAAAAATGGGTTATTCCAGTAAAGAGGGCTAAAATCAGTAACCTCGCCGGTGGTTGTATTTGGTCTGCGGAGGTTCCAATGCAGGAAAGTACCATCGGCGTATTGATAATCCCGCAGGCGGTTCATATCCAAATTTCGCTGAAACCACTGTCCCAGATAGCGGGAGCCATCTTCAGATCCCTGCGCCGGACGCTGTGCTTCATTTCTGGCATAGTTTAAATTAGCAGAAACGTTTAGTTTCTTATTTATATCCATACCGGCGCTAAGCCCCAGGTTATTTCTGTTAAGCCATGTGTTAGGTTCTACCCCCTCAATTCTGGTATCATTAAAGCTTAAACGAAAATGGGTATTTTCGCTGCCACCAGAAACAGAAATACCATTGTTCAGGTTTGTTCCTGTTTCGTAGTAATCTTTGATGTTATCTGGATGCGCTACAAAAGGCGATAGCTGTCCGAAGGTAGGATCTTGGGGGTAGAAGCTGAAAACATCCCGCACGAGCGTTCCGTCCAAACGTGGTCCCCAGCTTTCATCAACCGACATATCTACATACTTGTCGCCATTGGGCAGGGTTCTCCAGGTCTGGCTGGAACCACCACCATACAAGTTCTGGTAGGGCATAATGTTACCTACCCGTTCAATAGAAAAAGCTGAGTTTAATTCTACTGTAACTTTTTTGGCTCCCCTGCCCTTTTTAGTGGTAATCATGATTACCCCATACTGCCCACGCATACCATATAAGGCAGAAGCAGCGGGTCCTTTTAATACGTTAATTGACTCAACATCTTCAGGATTGATATCCTGACCCAAGTTTCCATAATCCACACCATCTCTATCAGAGAAGTTGGTGTTGGATATAGGTGTACCATCCACTACAATCAGGGGCTGGTCGTCACCCGAGATAGAATTTACCCCCCTTATTTTAATCTTTTGAGTACCACCCATACTGGCGCCCGAAGAACCCACTACCTGTACACCTGCTACTTTACCAGCTAAAGAGCCTAGTACATTCTGATCTTTGGTGAAGGTTAGATTTTCACCTTCTACCTGCTGGGTGGCATAGCCCAGGGAGCGCTCCTCTCGGGTAATACCCAGTGCCGTTACAACCACTTCAGAGAGCTGCTCCAGATCCGGAGACAAGCCAACATCTACAACCGTTCTGGATCCAATAGTTATCTCTTCAGGTAAGTAACCAATATAAGAAAACACCAGTACGGTACTAGCACCTGGTACCGCAATCCTGTAGTTACCATCAACATCAGTAACTGTACCGGTGCCTGTACCTTTAATAACGATATTCGCACCAGGTAATGCTTCTCCTGTAAGCTCATCTGTTACCCTCCCGGTAACCTGTTGCTGGGCAATGGCCCCGGGCAAAAGCAGGCCCAGAAACATCATCAAAAGTAAAATTCTCTTCATACATACTATTTTTAAAGAAGTAAAGCAGAACAATGATCAGCTAACAATTCTGAGCTCCGAAACAAGAGTAGGCAAAAAATGGAAACGCTCTTAGGAACTCTGTAACAACCTCTTGGAAAGGCATATGTGCGTACGACAATTCAAAGTAGAAAAAAATAAAGTATAACCAAAATACTTCTATCAATATTGAATCAACTGAATTAACACTCCTACAAACAAAACGAAAGCTGCTAACTATTATAATATTAGATCGTCCTTCTCACTTTGTGAAAACAGCAAATTGTCAGACTTACCTATTTTTCCGCTGTAACTTATTATAAAAAATTTCTTATTCGCTAATTATACTAACTTGTTAGTTGCAGGGAATTTTTTTTCATTCAACACATACTGTTAAGTACTGTAATTCATTTATAATTTTTAAGGTCTGATTAACATATAAGATCCTCAGATATGGTAAAGCACCTATTCTCTCTTCTATTGATTCTGATAAATGTTAATGTAGCAACAGCGCAGCCCCCCATGAAAAATACAGAAGCACTGAAATCGGAAGTCAATGCTCTTTTTAGTGCAACACCGGGTACATTTGCCCTTGCATTTAAAGATCTTTCTGCCGCCGAGCATCAATTGCTGATAAATGAGCGGGAGGCATTTCATGCAGCCAGCACCATGAAAACACCCGTCATGATTGAGGTGTACAGGCAGGCTGCAACCGGCAGTTTTTCACTTCAGGACTCTCTTCTGGTAAAGAATAGGTTTAAAAGTATCGTTGACGGCAGCCCCTACAGCATGGAAATTGGCAGGGACGACGACGAGCATCTCTATGAGAATATAGGTAAATCCAGAAGTATTAAAGATCTGGTGGTAGATATGATCATCTACAGCAGTAACCTGGCTACCAACATTGTTATTGAACTGGTGGGAGCTGACCAGGTAAACAAAACCATGCGTTCGCTGGGTGCCAACGACATACAGGTATTGCGTGGTGTTGAAGACATGAAAGCCTATGAGGCTGGTTTGAACAACAGCACAACGGCGTATGATCTTATGCGGATATTCGAAGCACTGGCCAGAGAAGATGTGGTGAGCAAAGGGGCCAGCCAGGAGATGATTGATATTTTGTTGCAGCAAACACATAAAGATGTAATACCTGTCCTGCTTCCTGCAGAGGTTAAAGTTGCCAACAAGACCGGCTTTATCAGCGGCGTGCACCACGACTCGGCTATTGTATACCTGCCTGATGGCAGAAAGTACGTTTTGGTACTTCTCTCGAAGCAATTGGAAGATTCAGAAGCCGGAAAAAAAATGCTCTCCCAGGTTTCCCGCCTGGTGTATGACCATATGATGAAAAAGAATAATCAATAAACCTGATTTACGCTACATCTGCTAATCTTTTCAAACCTGCTTTTCTAATGAAGTATAATGGTACTCCCACGTTTATCCTGCTGCTGACAGCAGTTTGCATGCTTTTTTCCTGCTCCCGCAATCCCTATGCAGCTACTAATAAAGCGCACAAAAAGCAGGTGCGGGCATATATGCGTTCGCTTAAAGATTTACCGCTCAAAAACGCCCAGGAGGATTCTATCCTGCAGGGAGATTACTGGGTTGGTACCACCAACTTTAATCTGCGTAAGCCAAACTATGTTGTCATTCACTATACAGCGCAGGATTCTACAGAACAGACACTCAACACCTTTACTGAACCCGCAACAAGTGTAAGCTCACATTATGTAATTGGAGGCGATGGTAAAGTGTACCAGATGCTGAACGATTATTTCCGGGCATGGCATGGTGGCGCAGGCAAATGGGGAAACACAACCGACCTAAACTCAGGTTCTATTGGTATTGAGCTCGATAATAACGGAACAGAACCTTTCGACGAAGCGCAGATACAGAGTCTGCTGCGGGTGTTAGCCAGACTGAAAAAAGCATATAGCATACCCGCAGAGAATTTCATAGGCCATTCAGATATTGCACCTACCCGTAAGATAGATCCGGGGCCGCTTTTTCCCTGGAAAAGGCTGGCTGAGCAGGGGTATGGCCTTTGGCCAACGCAGGATTACTTTGCTGCAGCAGTAAGCCAGGATAGTACCCTGATTGCTCAAAGTGTTGCCGTACTTAGTGAGCTTCCTGTACAGCAAAGCGGGTTGATCACCGATAATGATATGATAAGAGAAATGGCTGGCAAAAGAATACTGGATGCTATACCTGTAAGGGAAGCTTTACGCATCATTGGCTATGACATAAGCGATACAGATGCAGCAATCAGAGCTTTTAAGCTACATTTCATCCAAAAAGATATTCAGGCACCCCTTACGGATAGCGATAAAGTAGTACTCTATAATGTTTATAAGGCGAGTTTGTGAGAACTTCCTGCTTTGTGTTAGCAGCTGTAATCATTTTTCCTTTTTGTACCCCGGTCCTCTCACCACCACTCCCGGCGTAGCGCCGGTGTGTGCGCCGTCTTTCAGCACCTGGGTACCATTTACAAATACGTGTACCATACCAGTTGCATACTGATGCGGATTTTCGAAGGTAGCCTTGTCCTGCACCTTTACCGGATCAAAGACTAAAACATCAGCATAGTAGCCAGGAGCAAGCCTCCCGCGGTTCTGTATTATAAGCTTACGGGCTGGTAAAGAAGTCATTTTCATCACTGCTTCTTCTAAAGAAATCAGTTCCTTATCCCGAACGTACCTGCCAAGTAAGCGTGAGAAATTTCCATAAGTACGGGGGTGGGTGCTGGATTCCAGTCTTTTACCTTCTGCTGCTACCGATCCGGCATCGGAGCCAAAGCTCATGTATGGAAGCCTGATCTGCTTTTCTACGTTTTCTTCTGACATCAGGAAATAGATGGCATCAATATCACCGCCATTGGCCAGTATAAGATCTATGATCAATTCGGCAGGATCTGCATTTCTGCTCGTGGCAACTTCTGCCAGTGTTTTTCCAACCAGGTAATTGAGTGAGTCTGTATCGAAACCAACCAACATAATATTCTCTGGCGAACCTGCCATCTGGTAAAAATTTTCCCAGGCATTTGAGTCGCTGTTCATTTCGGCTAAAACCTTTTGCCTGACTTCAGGAGACCGTAGCCTTTTAAGCCACGCCTCTTTTCCGCCTTCCTGTACCCAGGGTGGCAGGGTAGCATCCAATCCAGTAGAGGCCGCCGGGTAGGTGTACATATTAGCAGAAACAGAAAGTCCTGCGGCACGTGCAGAATCTATTTTTTGAAGCACCAGGTCCAGCTTGTGCCAGTTGTTTTTACCAGCAGCTTTTAGATGATAGATTTCGGCATCGATCTTTGCCCTGTCAGCAATGGTCATAAACTCATCTACAGCCTCCAGAAAGGCATTTCCTTCGCTTCGCAAATGGGAGATGTACATACCATCATACTCAGCGGCCGCCTGGGCCAGTGCAACCAGTTCTTCTGTATCAGCATAAAATGCAGGCGGATAAATAAGTGAGGTGCCCAGGCCCATAGCACCTTCCTGCATTGCCTGCCGCACCAGCTCCTGCATTTGCTTTAATTCTGCTGGCGTTGGCTTACGATCCTCGTAGCCCAGCACATAAATTCTAACAGTAGTGGCGCCTACAAAAGAAGCTACATTGGTAGATACCCCTTGCTGTACCAGGTAGTCCAGGTACTCGCCCAGCGAAGTCCAGGCAGCGTCTTTCATCTCCTGCTTCATGCTGCTGTTCAAAGGGCCCATCGAAGAACCCTCACCAAACACTTCCAGTGTTACGCCCTGCTTGATATCGCTCATAGACCTGCCGTCTTTCAGCAGTGAGCGGTTTGCCCAGCTTAGCATATTGATAAATCCCGGACTTACAGCTAATCCGGTAGCATCGATCTTAGTCTTTGCCTTCGCTTTGGAAAGGTCTCCAATAGCCACTATCTTCTCCCCCCTGATTGCCAGGTCGGAGCTGTAAGCTGGTAAACCACTTCCATCATAAATGTTGCCGTTACTGATGATAACATCATAAGCTGGCCTGCAGGAGTTAAAACCTGCACAGAGCAGCAGGATAAAGAGTAGTACAGAACTTTGGTTGATGCGCATTGGATGTAGGGCACACAAATTGGTGAGTGGTTTATTGATGAGCATAATATAACCAGGCAGTGGCAGAAATCTAAATTGTCTTTCAGCGCAAAGCTGCACATTTTTTTCCAGGTAGCTTGTGGTAAAGTTCTCTTCTACGGTAATTGTACTACCTTATAGGTTTCCAGGCTGATAAATAAAGCTCTTACAAAAAGACCTGACTGATCCTGTTTATCCGGAGCCTTTTTTAAACTGTGTTGCCCAACTGTTTCTATATGTTAATGAAGCCCTTTTTCGCTTTTGGTAGATCACTAAATATGACACACCTCCCCAAAATAGCACTGTACATATTAAGCTGTATGCTGATGGCATGGATAAGCGCCTGTACTCCCCGGCAAACAGCCACAGCCTACGACCTGCTGCTCCTGAAAGCCACTGTTGTAGATGGCACAGGCGAAGCGCCTTATGTAGCAAATGTGATTATCAGTGGCGATTCTATTGCCATCATAGACCGTGACACCACTGCCGCCTACCTGGCCCGGGAAACGATAGATGCACAGGGGCTGGTGCTAAGCCCTGGCTTTATCGATACCCATGCCCATGGAGACCCGCTAAAAACCCCCGACTTTGAAAATTTCCTTTCCATGGGTGTTACCACCATTTCTTTAGGACAGGATGGTTTCAGCCCCGAGCATAAAAACCCGGAAGTATGGATGGATTCTGTTAGCGCCACCCAACCCGGCACTAACATTGCCCTGTTTGCAGGCCATAATACTTTAAGATTACTATCAGGTACAGGTTACACAACCACCCCATCTGCCGAAAATATAGCTGCCATGGAAAAGCTGCTGCAACAGGCAATGGCAGCCGGCTGCTTTGGCCTTACTACCGGCCTTGAATATACCCCCGGCTACTATGCCGACAGTGCAGAGCTTAACAGGCTTGCCAGGGTAGTAGGTGCACAGGGGGGCATACTCATGAGCCACATCAGAAACGAAGATGATTCGGTGGTAGATCTCTCCATCCGGGAGCTACTGGCCCAGGGAAGATACTGCCCCGTTCATATATCACACATTAAAGTAGTATATGGTAAGGGAAGCGCGCGTGCTACTGAAATTCTGCAGCTGCTGGATAGCGCAAGAAGCAGCGGCATTCCCGTAACTGCCGATTTTTACCCCTACACCGCCAGCTATACAGGTATTGCCATTTTGTTTCCCGACTGGGCGAAAAAGCCTAATAATTACCAGCAGGTACTTAGCACCCGAAGAGCCGAACTGCGTCAGTTCCTGACAAATAAAATACGGAAGCGCAACGGTCCGGAGGCTACGCTCATTGGTTCAGGGCCTTATAAAGGAAAAAACCTTGCCCAGGTTTCTGCTGAACGCAACAAACCTTTTGAGGAGGTGCTTATGGATGATATTGGCCCCTATGGCGCAAGTGGTGCCTATTTTATTATGGATAGCAGCCTGCAGGAGACCTTTTTAACAGATCCCCACATTATGATCTCTACCGACGGAAGCCCCACCATGAACCACCCCAGAGGCTACGGTGCTTTTGCCAAAGTTATTGAAAGCTATGTAGTGGAAAAAAACATGTTGCCCCTGCAGGAGGCTATCCGGAAAATGAGCGGACTCCCCGCACAGACCCTTGGTCTTACCGACCGTGGTTTTATACGGGAAGGTTATAAAGCCGATGCACTCCTTTTTGATCCGAAAGCCATTCAGGAGCGTGCTACCTATGAAGATCCCTACCAGCTGGCCGCTGGCTTTCAGTATGTGATTGTGAATGGAAAAGTTGTAAAAAGGGGCGATAACTTTACCACTGAAAGAGCCGGCAAAATGTTAAAAAAGAATGCGCCAAACAATGCTCCCGAAGCCCGCTGAAGCTTTTTTTATGGCAGCGCCGATACTGAAACCGGAATGCAAAACTTCAGCAAAAACCTTATCTTTCAAATAAAAAAAGCCTTTCCTGCTGCTTTATGAAACTTACCATCCGCTCATTTGAACTTCCGCTCAGGCATACTTTCAGAATAGCCTACGATACCCGCGATGTACAGCAAACACTAATTGTTGAGCTGCAGGAGGGTGAACATAAGGGCTGGGGCGAAGCTACCCACAACCCTTACTACGGCTATACCATCAGCAGCATGACAGAAGCCCTGGAAAACATCCGCACACAAATTGAAAGCATAGTGCTAAGCAGCCCGGAGGAATACTGGTCAAAAATGCAGCCCCTGCTGCAGGACAACCCCTTTGCACTTTGTGCCTTAGATATGGCCGCCAACGATCTGTGGGGAAAAATGCAGGGGCAACCCCTGTACAAACTTTGGGGACTGGAGGCAAAGCATATGCCCCTTACCAACTACACCATTGGCATCGATACGGTAGAGAACATGGTCAGGAAACTGCAGGAAGTCCCATGGCCCCTCTACAAGATCAAGCTGGGTACGCCTGAAGATGTAGCGATTGTAAAGGCCTTGCGCAGGCATACCGATGCCATTTTCCGGGTAGATGCCAACGGTGCCTGGGGCGTGGCAGAAACCATTGAAAACGCAAAACTGCTTAAGCCACTGGGCGTGGAGTTTATTGAGCAGCCCATGCCTGCCAGTGCCCTGGAAGATATGCAGGAGGTCTATCAACATTCGGTACTGCCGCTTATTGCTGATGAGAGCTGCATAACAGAACAGGATGTGACAAAATGTTCAGGACGCTTTCATGGTGTTAACATAAAGCTGATGAAGTGCGGCGGCCTTACACCTGCCCGCCGCATGATTTCCGAAGCCAAGCAGCTAGGCATGAAAGTAATGGTAGGCTGCATGACAGAATCTACCATAGGCATATCGGGCATCGCCCAACTGCTGCCCCTGCTGGATTATGTAGATATGGATGGCCCCCTGCTGCTAAGCAAAGACATTGCCACGGGCGTAAGCATCCATAACGGAAAGATCAGCTACAGCTCCGTGAACGGCACCGGCGCCACCCTGCTGGCTGAAGTCTAGTAATTACAAGAGCTGGAGATATCCCGGGCATGGTGTGTGCCCGGGAATCCTGTGTTACTACGACCTTCTTGCAGCATGCGGTTTGATAGAGGTAAGATCTGATATTTTTACCGGCTTGCCCGATTCGATACTCTTACGGGCGGCAATGCCTACTAAAATTGCCATGGCCCCGTCTCTTGAGCCCGCAGAGTGCTTCAGGGAGTCTTCCATCTCGGGGTTCCTGAATATTTTATTTTGCAGGCGCACATCGCCCCCGCCATGGCCGGCACCCGTCATGGGTATCTTGATCAGCTCATGATCACCAAAGTTGTCTGCCACGATAATTTCCTCATAATTGGCCTCTTCTTTGGCGCCTCCCTGCGACATTTCCCTGGCATGTAGTTCTGCCTGGCTAAGCTTTTCATCTTTTCTCCAGGGTATGCCATCCCAGGCATCAATTCTGCCATCCATACCATTAAAGGCAATGCGCATACCTTCATAAGGCGAGTAGGTGGTGAGGGAGTAGTTTACCTGTACATCATTGGCATATTTGATCTGCACGGCCATTTTATCATAAATATCTATTTCCGGACGCCAAACGCAATTATCACGGATGTAGCCATCATATTCTTCATGGGCTACATACAGGTTCATGTTCATCTCGTCTTTGGTGATGTCGTAGTAGAACCTGCACTTGTCTTTATGCGGGCAGGTGCGGCATTTATCGCCCCTGAAAGCTGTATGATTAGCACCATAGTGCTCCAGCGCACCCGTAGCATACACCTCTACCGGATCTGAATCGAGCCACCAGTTGATGAGGTCGAAATGGTGGCTGGACTTGTGCACCAGCAGTGTGCCGCTTTTATCCCTTAGTCCATGCCAGCGCCTGAAGTAGGAAGCGCCATGGTAGGTATTCAGGTACCAGCCAAAATCCACCGAAGTGATTTTGCCCACCCGGGCCTGGCTAAGCAGCTCTTTTATTTTTGTGTAGTGGGGGTTAAATCGGTAATTAAAACCTACTATAACCTTTTTACCACTCTTCTTTTCTGCATCCAGTATGCGCTGGCACTTTTCTTCATCGGTGGTCATGGGTTTTTCAGTGATCACATCCACCCCCATCTCCAGCCCTTTTACCACAAACTCATCGTGGGTGGAGTCTACCGTTGTTACAATAAGCATATCAGGCTTGGTGCGCCGCATCATTTCATCGAAATTGGTAAAGGTGGGGCACCTGGCACCAATAAACTTTTTAGCAAACCCAAGCCTGCCTGGGTTAATATCGCACAGACCCACAAATTCGATTTTATCGCTGTACTGCTCCACCAGGTTTCTGCCCCAAAAGGTATTGCCCCTGATGCCGGTTCCTACCAGGGCTATGCGTTTTTTAGCACCAGCCTGCATTTGCGCAATCGATTGCACGGGATCAACAAAAAAAGATCCTGCTAGTACTGCTCCCGTATGGCTGATAAAATCTCTCCTTTTCATTTTTGTGCTGAAGTTTAGGGGTGAACGGTATACGCTTTCTATAAATATGATAAATAAAGTCTGAATTTACTACTGGCTTACAGCCTGTTTCTTTGGTGGGCTGCAGTTTATAAGGCCTGCTGTTTATGAATGGCTACTGGTAAAGCCTGGCAAATGCCGCAGCATAACTGCTAATCTCTTCGTCTGTTAATTGCCCGCCAGTTTCAATAATAATCCTGTACCTGAAAGTAGCCGACTCTCCGGGCTTTAGGGTAAAATTAAGCTCTTCCTCCCCGCCTCCCATGGTTTTACGTGCAAAATTATTGGCTGCAAACAAGCCATAGCCACGGGCATGCCAGTGCGCAGGATGCCCCGGATTGGCAACATGATCAATGATGGCAATCGTTACCTCTTCCTGCTCAAGGTTTCCATCGAGCCGTACCCATTGGTTACGGGTGCCCCAAACGGCATCACCCACCAGGCCGTTGCTGCCCCTGTATTTTCCTGATACGCCGTTATTGTTTACCTGCTTTAGCTTGGCTGGCCTTCCGCTGGCATCGGTCAGCAGCACTGCTTCTGTGTCAGGCTGCTCCATTTCCCTGGCAACCCTAATGCCCAGCATGCCTTCTTTGTTGTCTCTGAAAAACACCTCCTCTTCCAGGGCAGTTAGGGTGCTTATCCTATCAATAATGCGGGTATTTTCTTTAGCTGTAAAAACAAAGCGGGTTGTTTCCTCTAGGAGCGGCTCATGCTGGGGTGTCAGCCAGTCCATGCGTACCTGCAACGCTGCCTGGGAGCCACTCTCCAGGCTTACAATTTCCCTGTGCCGAATTAAGCCCATATGTTGCAGCCGCTCACCCTTGATTGAGTCAGAGTTATTCCAGAAGTCAAAGCCATTTACATCGCCAAAGTTAAACCAAAGCCCGACCTGGTGCGGATGATCTACCCGCTCCCCTGCCCGTGGTGCCAAAGGGAACCCCCTGGTAACCTCCTTACCGGAGCTTGTTTTTAGGGGGTACAGGATTGGCTTCTTCAGGTTTTTGCCATACAGGTAAGCCGTAAAGGGGGCTCCTCCTACCAGTACCTCTACTTTTTTATCCCCTTCATCATGCACCAGGGAGATGTCAGGTACGGTAGATTCTTTAACTCCGGTAGTAGCCGTATCATGGCTGGCGGTTTGCCTGCCACAGGCTGTAAAGAGTAACAGTACTACTGGCAGCAGCCAATAGTATTTACTTTTCGCTATTCTATTAATTCTTTTCAGGAACATTAATTATTTCTTCTGTTCGCAGGCTGTGAATCATGTACAGTGATATTGTTTACCCCACCACTACCTCCTGGGTCTGATCATCAAAGGTTACTTTTTTGCCGGTATGCAGGGCGGTGGTGCACATAATATTGGCTACGGAATGGTTGTAGCCTGCTCTTATATCTGCGTTTGGTGTTTTTCTGCTGCGAATACACTCCATCCAGTTTCGCATATGGGCGCTGGTGAGCGTATCGTAGCCCATGTTGGCATCAGTGGCTGCCTTCGTATTGGTTTCAATAGAGCGGTCTTCCAGCAGGTTTTCCTCCATGCCCATGGCCTTTGCCATGTCTGCTTTCAGGCCTCCCTCCGGGGAGATCTTGTTGGTATCCAGGTTAAGCATGCCACCATTGGAGAAGTAAAGCTCCTTGATGCCTCCTGCAGAATTGTGCATGCGCGAGGAGTACACCACCTGAAATCCTTTTGTCTTATCATCTTTAGGACCATAATCAAAAACAGCCGTCATGGTATCGGCATTTTCGCGTCCGTCGTTCCACACGTACACGCCGCCATTGGCTACCACACTCCTGGGATGATCGTAACCGCTAAACCAGTGAACGGTATCAATCTGGTGCGACATCCACTGGCCGGGTATCCCGGAGGAGTAGGGCCAGAAAAGCCGATACTCCAGGTATTTCCTGGGGTCCCACTCTGCGCCGGGTGTACGGTTTAGCAGGTATCTTTGCCAGTCTACATCTTCTTTCCTGATCTGGCTTACCAGCTCGGGCCTGCGCCACCGGCCGGGCTGGTTTACATTCCAGGTCATCTCCACCATGGTAATGGGGCCAAACTTACCCGATTTAATGTAATCATTGGCCTGCATATAATTATCGCCGCTTCGGCGCTGGGAGCCAATCTGTACAATTCTGTCCGATGCTTCCACTGCCTTTAGTACTGCACGTGCATCTTCCATCGATTCGGCCAGCGGCTTTTCTATGTAGGCATCTTTACCTGCCCGTACGGCTTCTATGCCATGCAGGGCATGCTGAAAATCTGCGGTGCTAATGATCACTGCATCCAGATCCTTCAGGCCATACAACTCATCGTTGTTCCTGGCTGCAGCTATCTTACGGGCACCAGTCTTTTCTTTCAGATAGGCCACACCCTCATCCCTGCGCCGGTTCCAGATATCGGAAACAGCTATCAGCTCAAAATTCATTTCTTTGGAGTGCCTGATAAATTCAGGAATCAGCGTATGCCTGGCCCTGTCGGAAAAGCCTACAATCCCTACCCTTACCCGATCATTTGCACCCAGAATCTTTCCATAGCTCCTGCTACTTAAACCAACTGCCAAACCGGCTGTACCTAGTGCTGCCTTTTTAATAAAATCTCGCCGGCCGTTAAAATTAATATCCTTCATCATGTTCTGTTTTTAGTTACAAGGGGCTGTTAATAATACAGATGCAGATTCTGCAGGAGCATCCCTGCTTAATTTATTGATAAGAACTGTAACTTTCGCTATATATTTATAATTTTCCGGTAGTGCCGCTGCAGTTTAGCTGAAAACAGAACATTTAGACACACTATTTTTACCAATGCCGGGCTTTTATACAGCTATCGGAAAAGTACTACACAATTGCACAGCCTGCTGCCACCGAAAATTTCGGTATATAGATTAACCTGATTCGCTATCACTATAAAATGATTTATACTATGCAACGACTTGCCTTAAGCTGCTTTCTTACCGGAGCATCGCTCTTGTTCCTTACTACCACCGGATGCCAGCAAAAAACAAATGAGCTGCCTGTTCAGGAGTCAGAACAGTGGGTTGAGCTTTTTAATGGCAACGACCTCAAGGGCTGGAAACAGGTAAACGGAACCGCCCAGTATGAAGTAAGGGATAGCGCTATCGTTGGCACCACTGCCACCAATACACCCAACAGCTTTCTGGCTACCGAAAAACAGTACGACGATTTTATTCTTGAATTCGAGTTTAAGCAGGATACCAGTATTAACAGTGGCGTGCAGTTTCGCAGCCAGTACGATCCTGCCATAGCAGAGGGCAAGGTGCATGGCTACCAGTTTGAAATGGACCCGTCGGCCAGGCAATGGACCGGTGGCATTTATGATGAATCCCGGCGTGGCTGGCTCTACCCGGTCTCCCTGAACCCCGATGCTCAGCGTGCAATGAAAAAGGATGAATGGAACAAAGCACGCATAGAAGCCATTGGCAACCAGATCAGGACCTGGCTGAATGGCGTACCTGTTGCAAACCTGGTAGATACCCTGACTGAGGGCGGGCTTATTGCCCTGCAGGTACATTCCATTGGCGAAGATAGCGATGCCGGCAAGGAAATTATGTGGCGCAACATCCGTATTAAAACAACAAACCTGCAGCACAAGGAAAATCACACAGGCTTTGTCATGAATTTTATGCCCAATACCTTAACCCCCGAAGAAAAAGCGCAGGGTTGGAACCTCTTGTGGGATGGCACCTCTGCCAATGGCTGGCGCGGGGCGCATCAAAACAGCTTTCCGCAAAGCGGCTGGGAAATGAAAGATGGTGTGCTGCGTGTGCTGGAATCTGGCGGTGGCGAAGCTGTAAATGGTGGTGATATAGTAACCGAACAGGAATGGGATGCTTTTGACCTTCAGCTACAGTTTAAGCTTACAGAGGGTGCCAATAGTGGCATTAAGTATTTTGTAACTGAAAACGAAAAAGTAGAGAACGCCTCTGCCATAGGCCTGGAGTACCAGCTGCTGGATGATGAAAAGCACCCCGATGCCAAAATGGGACGTGAGGGCAACCGCACCCTGGCCTCCTTATATGATCTTAAAACTGCTAAAAAAGACAAGCGCTTTTTAAGACCTGTTGGCCAGTGGAATCATGCCCGTCTGGTGGTCTATCCTGACAAAAGGGTTGAGCACTGGCTTAATGGTGTAAAGGTGCTTGAGTATGAGCGCGGTTCAGAGGAGTTCCGGAACCTGGTGGCCATCAGCAAATACAAAGACTGGGAAAATTTTGGCGAAGCAGAAAAGGGGCACATCCTGCTGCAGGACCATGGTAATGTTGTTGCCTTCAGGAGCATCAAGATCAAGGAACTTTAACCCATTGAAGGCAGGTTTATAGGTTTACACAGGTTAACAGAAAGCCTGGCCCCTATTCAGAAAAAGCCCTAAATTTGACCCAAACAACGAAAAATTTTCTTCAAAACAGGTTATACTCACGCAGCACATAAAGAACATGGTGTTACCTGCGTTAACAGCGCTAACAGATTAATTTAGGCAGAACATGCAAAACGATCCTGAACTAAACGGCAAATATTTAGGAACCATTACGGCAGATTTTGCCAAAGTAGCAGATACACTGAAAGAGGCCTCGTACCAGATTCGTAAACGCGGCTTTTCAGAACACCCCATATTCCCCATTAGCAAAACAGCAATTCCTATTGGCCAGCTGTTGCTCGATCGGCCTTCGCTCTCCCTGGAATGGAACTACTATGCCTCCTACCTGGATGAGTTTGTGCAGCGAAAGCTGATTGAAAAAGATAAGGTGGAGAACTTTACGGAGGTCTATAAAAATCCTGATGAATTCTGCTGCCTCTTTGTAGTAGACAAGGAATTCACCAACTTTCTGTATGTACCCTATCCGGAAGATTAAACATAAAAGCCGCTCATAAAGCGGCTTTTCATTTTATATAGAACCTATGATCCCGATGTTACTTACAATAATCTGCCAGGGCTTTGGCACCTGCTTCCTGGTCCCAGCTAAGCGCCATTCTGTAGGCATTGCAAGCATCAGCTGTTTTGCCGGAGGCTCTTAAAATATCGCCCTTGCGCACATATACCTTTGGGTCCTGCGGGTAGAGTCGTATGGAGGCTTCCAGATCTTCAAGCGCTTTCTCCGGCTTGTTAAGCTTTTCCCAAACGGTTGCCCGCACATCAAAATTGGCAGCATCTTTTGGCTGCAGCTCCAGCAGCTGATTGGCTAAGGGCAGTGCTTTCTGGGCCTCTCCCACCTCTACCATGGCGGTAACACGGTTAAAGAGCAAAGCAGGGTCTTCAGGATTTTGCTTCAGCAGCTTCTCGTACCACTGGTTTGCTTTCTTAAAATCCTTTTTCACCAGGTAAATGCGGCCTACCTGATTTTGCAGTGCCAGCGCATCAGTTCTACCCTTAATCAGCTGATGGTAAAGCGGCTCTGCCTCATTCCACTTCTCCAGCTTGAACAACAGATCGGCGAGACTCTCTTTTATTGCAGCATTTTCCTTGTTTACCTCTTTGAAGTAACGTTTATACTGGGCTACCGCCTGATCGTTTTCTTTCAGGGCTTCGTGGGTAGAAGCAACATTTTGCCAGCCGGTTACATAAGTAGGATCCAGTTCTATGGTTTTCCTGAAATGGGTCATGGCACCTTTGTAATCTTCCTGCTGATACAGGACCAGCCCCTGGTAATTATGTGCACCTACATTTTTAGGATCTACCGCCAGCGCCCTTAAGGCATAGTGCTGCACGCTGTCGTACTCGCCAAGCTGATAAAACGTTTTGAGAGTTACCACCCAGAAATCATGATCTTTTGGGTTGAGCACAATGCCTTTTCTTAAAAGCACAAGTGCATCATTATAGTACTCCTGTTTGTAGAGCAGATTGCCCAGGTTGTAATGGGCCATTGCAAAGGAAGCGTCCAGGTCAATGGCTCTTCTGTAATCTGCCAGGGCGCCCCAGGTGTCTCCCCCATTTTCCCGGCTAACACCCCTGTCGTTAAAATAAAGGGCCGAAGTGGGATAAGCAGTTACCAGTTCAGTGAAAATACTTTGTGCTTTGCCATACTCGCCTGCCTTCAGGAAACTATTTGCCTCTTCGTATTTTCTTTTGGCATCCGGGTCAACATTGCCTAATGAAGCAAGTGCTTTACATTCCTTTGCCAGCTCGGCACCGGCACGCAGGCCTACCTCACGGGCTTCTATCTTTTGCTTTTTAATGTACTGCTGCAGCTCTTTTTCATTCTGGTTGGCTACTGCCATCAGACAGTCACGAAGGGCAGTCTGCAGCACATCACGATCGGGCGTCTCAACAGATGCAACGTAATCTGTTACGCAGCTGCAGGTTTTGTCTTTTAGCTTGGTCATAAATGCATCCTGCCCAAAGAGCAATGATGGCATGAACATAATCAGGAGGAGAGAGAGGTGTTTTGTCATTTACTATTCATTGAAGTGATTAAATCCCTGTGCTTTTAGCGGAACTACCGTGCCCCCCTTGGTAATGAGGTGGGCCTGACCTGCAAGATCGGTAGCATAACCAATAAAATGAATATCCGGATGACTTTTTACTTTCTCGTAATCTTCCTGCTTAATGGTGAAGAGCAGCTCGTAATCTTCACCCCCGTTCATTACGCAGGTAACAGGATCTACATTGAACTCAACGGCGGTATCGTAGGTCATTTTATCAATCGGCAGGTTTTCTTCATACACCTGCAGGCCTACTCCGGAGTTTCTGGCCAGGTGCAGCAGTTCAGATGCCAGGCCGTCGGAAACATCAATCATGCTGGTAGGCACTACCTCGCGCTCCCGCAGCTCGTGTACAATATCCATGCGCGCCTCGGGTCTTAACTGCCGCTGCACTATATACTTGTATTTGCTGATCTCTGGCTTGGCCTCGGGATCAGTTAAGTAAACAGCTTTTTCGCGCTCCAGCACCTGCAGCCCTATATAAGCGGCTCCCAGGTCTCCTGTTACGCAAATAATATTACCTTTTTGGGCACCATTGCGCAGGGCAACCTTATCAGAAGCCACCTCTCCAATCGCGGTTACTGATATTACCAGACCGGCTCCCGATGCTGTGGTATCTCCCCCAATTAAATCTACTTTATAGTTGGTGCAGGCGGCCCGGATACCTTCATACAAAGCCTCCACGGCTTCTACAGAAAAACGGTTGCTCAGGCCTATGCTTACGGTGATTTGGGTAGGGATGGCATTCATGGCGGCCACATCAGATACATTAACCGCCACTGCTTTATACCCCAGGTGCTGTAGGGGCATATACCGCAGATCGAAATGAATACCCTCCAGCAGCAGATCGGTGGTAACCACCCGCTGAAGATCCGTTGCAGCCAGCACGGCGGCATCGTCGCCAATGCCCTTTACACTGCTTTGGTGATAATGCTCTACCTTCTGGCTCAGCCGGTCAATCAGACCAAATTCCCCCAGCTCACTTATTTCGGTACGTTTAGGTTCTTCCATATTTTTTAAGTTTTTGAGGAAGTGAAGGAGTGATTTGACGGTCCGCCGCTGCGGTGAGTTAAGGTGGCGGTATATTACAGTATCTGCTGTAGGAGATATGATGCAGCGACCCCATACTCACTCACTCACTCACTCACTCACTCACTCACAACTAATTCTCTTATACCTCCAGGAGCATGGCCCCATAAGAGTAGCCCCCACCGAAAACGGTTATGATCAGCCGCTGACCTTTTTCAAGCTTCTCCTTTTTTTCCCACAGGCCAATACCACAGCCTGCACAGCCTGTATTGCCGAGGTACTCCACATTAGAAACAGCCTTATGGGCCGGTAACTGCAGCGTTTCTGCTACATTATTCGTAATGCGCAGATTGGCCTGGTGAGGAATTACATAATCGATATCATCCATATTAAGCCTGTTGCGCTCCATTATATCAATGGTGGCTTTGGGCATATACTGGCAGGCATGAATAAATACATCGCGTCCGTTGGGCATGATAATGCCTTTCTCCAGCGGCTTAAGCGTAACGCTTTCAGTGGCTTTGCCTCGCGTAGCAGCACCTCCCGTCAGTACATCTACAATATGAATGTCGTTTTCTGATAGCCGCTCTTTGCTGATGAAAAGGGCACAGGCACCATCGCCCCAGAGATGGCCGGCTTTTTCGTCTGTTTCCACATTATAAGCAGTGTTGTGCTCAGAGGCAACTACCAGGGCTTTGGTAGCTTTACCCAGGGCAAAATATCCCTGCACTATTTCAACAGCATTTACCAGCGAGCTGCAGGCAGCAGAAATGGTTACCACCGGTATGTCGTGCACATCAATATTATGCTGAATGGCATGGCCGAGGGTAACGATGGTATCATGCGGAGTATAAGTTGCCCCCACAATCAGATCTACCTCCTCAACACCATAGGGCAGGCGGGGCAATGCTTCCTGTACAGCGGCAATACCCATGGTTTGGGTATTTTCGTGCGGTGCAGCTTTGCGCCGCTCCCTGATGCCTGTACGAGATACAATCCACTCGTCAGTCAGGTTATTCAGCTCTTCAAAATATTGGTTATCTACAACTGCTTCAGGCAGGTAGGCACCTATGGCATTTAAGTACATGCAGGAAAAATTTTCAGCTCTTCGCCAAGACTAAAACTTCTGTTTAGCTCTTCAATCAACAACCCTATTTGCATAGGGAGGTTTACAAATTTTGCACAAAGGTAATAACAATTTAGCGCTTCACCTTATAAGCCTGATAAGTTGTTTGGAGAGTTTGATGGCCAACCATAAGTGAGACTTTAATTCTTTAAGCAGGCGCTTGACTTTGAACAGCGCCTGCCGTTCTTTTTCGGGTAACCCGGGGCCTTAAAAACATGGTAAGACATTAAAATTAAATCTGCTACAATGCTAAAGCAGCGCATATTTTGCCAGTACCAGCCTAAGAAAGGGTGGTAAAGTTTCAGGCAAATCATACATAAGTAGGAATGGATGTGCGAACGGCAGATACTGGCAAAGCAATAGCCCTACCTTAGGAGCATGAAGAAAGTATCTCAGCTGTTACTGATAGCAGCAGGTTTGCTGCTGTTGGATGCATGTGGCCCTAAGCCTCAGTACAAAACTGCCGAAGGAAAACGGAAGTTGAAGTACTATAACTCTGTTCAGTACGAGCAACCACAGCCTAAGCCATAAGCAGCACCATCAGCCGCCAGCCCCTTACAGGGCAGGGCGCTCCTGGCACAACTCTACCAGTACCCCTCCTGCATCTTTGGGGTGCAGGAAGCATACTAACTTATTATCGGCTCCGGCTTTTGGCTCCTGGTTTAGTAACCTGAAGCCTTCTTTGCTCAGCCGGTCCATCTCAGCGCGGATATCATCTACTGCATAGGCAATATGGTGGATGCCCTCGCCCCTGCTTTCAATAAATTTGGCAATAGGACCATCTGCGCGGGTAGATTCCAATAGTTCTATTTTGGTTTCACCGGTTCGGTAAAAGGCTGTTCTTACACCCTCACTTTCAACCTCTTCTGTTTTATATGCTTTTTGTCCGAGCAAACGTTCATAGCGTTCGTTTGCTTCCTCCAGGGAGCGAACAGCAATCCCTATATGTTCTACATGCTTCATGAGCAGCAAATAAAGCAAAAAACAGAACTTTCCTGATAAAAAATGGGTTAGCTTTTACAGCCAGACCATAGGTGTAGTGATTTCTGCAAAACCAATTGCCAGCTTTTAGCCCCTGGCTGTTTTACAGCCATAGCCAGAGGTACTGTTAGCTTTATACCATTAACAGGAGAAAATTTCGGCTTTGTTGCCTAACTTGCACCCGGAAATAGAGAAGATTACAATGACAATGATAAGCGTTACCGATAAAGCAATAGACAGAATCAAGGAACTGCGCGAAACAGAGGGCCGTTCCAACGATCAGAACATTCGTGTTTCAGTGAAAGGTGGCGGTTGCTCAGGCCTGATGTACGACCTAAGCTTCGATGCTGCCGTACTGCCTTCAGATGAGGTGTTTGAGGATAAAGGCGTTAAAATCCTGGTAGATAAAAAGAGCATCCTTTACCTTTTAGGTACTGTGCTTGACTTCTCCGACGGACTTAACGGCAAGGGCTTTCAGTTCATCAACCCCAACGCCAGCCGCACCTGCGGTTGTGGCGAGAGTTTTTCTGTCTAAGAAAATTTTCTGATAAAAATATTGAGCCTATGCCTGCCGGCAGGGGCTTTTTTTGTTTCTCATCTTCACTACTACCCCCCACTAGCGCAAGCGTCCGCTTGTGCTCCAAGCGCTTGTTTGTAATCCTATGGCTTTAGGCACAAGCGGATGCTTGCGCCAGCACAGAGGCATACCATAGCAGCCCTTCAACAAAAAAGCAGCCCCAAATAATCGGGACTGCTCTTCTATTGGGCAACAGATGCTTCTTTAAATTTTATTTAGCGAGAGAAATACCTGTGAGACAGCATTCAGTTTGAACAGCTGCAGTTGAAATTATCAGCAGCAGTTAACTCACTAAATCACTTATTCACTCCCTCACAACTTCCTAATAAGCTCTTACGGCTTTGCCTTCCATATAATTCATAAAGGCGCGGTTTACTACGCGGTTACCACCTTTGGTGGGGTAGTTGCCGGTAAAGTACCAGTCGCCAATGTGGTTAGGGCAGGCAATGTGCAGGTTTTCTACCGTCTGGTAGATTACGTCTACCTCGGCATTAATTTTTTCAGTTCTGATCAGCTGGGCAATCTTTGCGCTGATCTGTTCATCTGTAAAATGTGCATATACCTCCTGAACATAGTTAGGCGCATCGAGCTTGCCTACAGAGGCAGCACATTTATCGTACACCTCATCCAGGATATGGTTCTGCCCGGTTTCGTTCAGCAGGGAAATGGCAGCACGGAAAGCAATAAAGTCTTTCAGGCGGCTCATGTCTATGCCGTAGCAGTCGGGGTAACGGATTTGCGGGGCAGATGATACAATGATAATTTTCTTTGGATTCAGGCGGTCCAGCATGGTCAGGATGCTTTTCTCCAGCGTAGTACCACGTACAATCGAGTCGTCAATCACCACCAGGGTATCCACATCTTTTTTGATCACCTCGTAGGTGGTATCATACACGTGTGCGACCAGGTCGTTGCGGTGCTCATCGTCGGTAATAAAGGTACGCAGCTTGGCATCTTTGATCACCAGCTTTTCAATACGCGGGCGGAATGACAGCAGCTGGAGCAGCTCTTCGTCAGAGAAAGCGCCTTTGTCCTGCAGGTACTTTTTCCTTTCATTCACCAGGTGGCTTTCCATACCATCAATCATGCCCAAAAAGCTTACTTCTGCTGTGTTGGGAATGAAAGAGAAAACAGTATTCTTCAGGTCGTAATCCACAGCATCCAGTATCTGTGGTACCAGCAGATGGCCGAGTGACTTACGCTCCTGGTAAATATCCGGGTCGGTACCGCGTGAGAAGTAGATGCGTTCAAAAGAACAGCTGCGCTTGGGCAATTGCTCAATAAACTGATGCTGCTTGTAGTTACCTTCCTTGTCAACAATCAGGGCATGGCCCGGTTCAATTTCTTTGATCTGGTCGTAAGCTACATTGAAGGCAGTTTTGATGGCTGGTTTTTCCGAAGCCACGACCACTACCTCGTCGTCGGCATACCAGTAGGCTGGGCGGATACCGGCCGGGTCGCGGGCTACAAAAGAAGAACCATAGCCTGTTAAGCCTACCATGGCATAACCCCCGTCAAAATCTTTGCAGGCGCGCTGTAATACGCGGCCCAGGTCGAGCTCACTTTCAATGATATCAGATATCTCCTGATTGGTACGGTCATATTTGTACTTATCAAACAGGATCTGGTTTTCTTCGTCCAGAAAGTGGCCTATCTTTTCCATTACCGTTACGGTGTCGGCTTTTTCCTTGGGGTGCTGGCCAATTTTAAGGAGAATATCGAACAGCTCATCTACGTTCGTCATGTTGAAGTTACCTGCAACAGCCAGGTTACGGCTCCTCCAGTTGTTCTGACGCAGGAAGGGGTGGCAGCTCTCAATGCTGTTTTTGCCGTGGGTACCATAACGCAGGTGGCCCAGCCATACCTCGCCGGTAAAGGCGTGGTTTTCCTGCAGGTATTCGGCATCGTAATAACGATCGCCACCCTCTTTTTTTGCCTTTTTCATCTTCTTGGCAATTTTGCTGAAGATATCGGCAATGGGTTGGTTTTCGTTTGAGCGGTAACGGCTGATGTAGCGGTGACCGGGGGGGACATTAATTTTGATGTTAGCAACACCGGCACCATCCTGGCCGCGGTTATGCTGCTTCTCCATCAGGAGATACAGCTTGTTGATCGCATACGTTGGAGAACCGTACTTATCGATGTAATACTGCAAAGGCTTGCGTAGGCGCACTAGGGCAATACCACACTCGTGTTTAATCTGCTCGCTCATCCTGATCTATTGACTTATCGTAAATGCTTCTATCCAGTTCATTACCCAATCGGCCCTGAAGAAGAAGAATACCAGCAGCAGTGCAAGGGCTCCTGCCAATATGCGCTCCAGAACAGTACTCCCCTCTACCTGAACAACCTCTTCGGGCTGCTTTTTGAGGTAAAGATAATAGGGTATTTTCAAGTAGTAAAACAAAGCCACAACCGTTGTTGCCAGGCCTGTTAGCAGGAGGTAAAGCAACATACTTGATCCGCCACTGCTATATCCCTCCCACAAGGCCGAAAACACCAGCAATTTGGCTGTAAATCCTGCTGTAGGCGGTAAACCGGTTAAGGCAATCATTACCACCACCATCAGCACGCTGCTGTACGACAAACGGCTACCCAATCCCCTGTAATCAGCAATCTTGTAGCTGCCCGTTTCGGCCTTCAGCATACTAACAAGTAAGAAGGCCGCAAAATTCATTAGTATATAGACAAAGCCATAAAAAAGCAATGCTTTATAGCCCAGTGCTCTGAAAACTAGTACAGCGGCCAGTAACAGCCCAGAGTGGGCAATAGAAGAGTAGGCCAGCAGGCGGCGTGCGTCCTGCTGCCACACGGCCGCCAGGTTGCCCACCAGCATGGTAATAATGGCCAGCAGCCCCAGGATAAACTGCCAGTCGAAGCGCAAGCCTGCAAAGATAATACCTGCTTCCAGAAAATGGCTTAGGAAGCGCATCATCAGGGCAAGCCCGGCCAGCTTTGGTGCAGTTGAAAAGAGTGCTGCTGCCGGCAACGGCGCACCCTGGTAGGCATCTGGCGTCCAGAGGTGAAAGGGCACCACTGATATTTTGAACAGGAAACCCGCCAGCACCAGAAAAGCCGCCAACAGCACCGGCAGTATTGGTATATTTAGGCTCATCAGGCCGCTCTTGAAGGCATAAGCGGTAACATCGAGCGTACCAGTAAAGCCATAGAGCAGGCTCATGCCATAGAGCATAATGGCCGATGCCACAGCACCAAACAGCAGGTACTTCAGGCCAGCTTCGGCACCTTCCCGCCCTCCTGAAAATGCGGTGAGCAGGTAAGCACAAATTGAGGCTGTTTCTATACTTAGGTAAATTAGCAGTAGGTTTGAAGCCATGCTCATGAGCATGGCAGCCATCAGCAACCCAAGCAGGAGTGCATAGTATTCTCCGGGGAGTTGCTTTCCTTCACGGAAGGAAAGCAGTACCGCAAGCAGGCCTGATAACAGCACCAGCAGGCGAAAGGCAACTGCCATTTTGTCGAGCTGCAGTGTACGGGCCAGCAGGTGCACTGGCTCGGCGGGCAAGCCTTTGTACAGCAGCATATAAGCCGATGCGGCAATTACCAGCAGGCTTATAATAGCCAACCCTTCGTTACGCCAGCTGCGTGGCAACAGCAATGCGCCCAGCAACACCAGCAGTACGCCCAGGCCTATGGCAAGCTCGGGGTAGAGCAGGGGCAAATCCTGCAGAATTGCCTGCAGGCTAGCTTTTAATGGCGTTATGGTTGGGACTTGTGTTTCCACCAGAGGTTCCGTAATCTATAAGAAGCGAGTTAAAAGCACCAGGTTACTTCTGCCACGCTCCAGCACGCCCTGCACAAAAGCATCTACAGCAGGGGTAAAAGAGTCAAGCAACAGGTTGGGGAATAGTCCCAGCACCAGCATACCGGCAATAAGCGGTATCAGCAGAAAATATTCCCTGGGGGTAAGATCCGTAAGGCTCCCCTCCCAATGCAGCTCGCGTACAAAAAACTGGCCGAAGAACATCCGCTGCAGGGTCCAGAGGTAGTAGGCTGCTGTGACTATCAGACCAAGTGTGGCCAGAATCACCATCCAGTAGGGTAGTAAACCATTGGCAGAGGGACTTCTGAAGGCACCCAGGAACACCAGCGCCTCTGCAATAAAACCTGAAAAGCCGGGCAGACCCAGGGAGGCAAAGAAAGTAATGGTAACCGCCACGGTAAAAACAGGCATACGTCTGGCAAGGCCACCATAATTATCGATAATGCGGTTATGGGTTCGGTCATAGAGCACCCCCACCAGCAGGAATAGCGCAGCAGAAACAAGCCCGTGGCTGAACATCTGGTAGAGCGCACCACTCACCCCCTCAACAGTAAGCGCTGCAAGCCCCAGCAGCACATAACCCATGTGGGAAACAGATGAGTAAGCGATCATCTTTTTAAGATCGGACTGGGCAAGTGCGTTAAAGGCACCATAAAGAATAGAGAGAACTCCTACCCCGGCTACCAGTGGTGCATAATAAATAGCACCCTCCGGAAACAGGCTGTAAGGGATGCGGAGAATGGCATAGCCGCCAATCTTCAGCAAAATGGCTGCCAGCACTACAGATACAGGTGTGGGTGCCTCTACGTGGGCATCGGGCAGCCAGGTGTGTACAGGCACTGCCGGCAGCTTAACGGCAAAGCCCAGCATAAGAGCCAGAAAAGCCAGCAGTCGAATGGAATGCCCCCAGAGCTCACCGCCACCCTTCAGGCTTAGCAGACTTCCGGGAATAAAATTACCCCCATCCATCAGGTAGAGCATGTTGAAGGTATGCACCATATCGCGGCTATTCAGTGCGCCCTCCTGCAGCATTACCTGCACCCTACCGGCCTCCTCCACGCCTGCATGTACGGCGGTAGCCACCGGGTCGATACCGGAAATGTATAAACCTACAATGGCAATCAGGATAAAGAGTGAGCCTGCCAGGGTGTAGAGGAAAAACTTGATGGAAGCATAAGCCCGCCTGGGGCCGCCCCACATACCAATGAGGAAGTACATGGGCAGCAGCATAAACTCAAAAAAGAGGTAGAACAGCAGCAGATCCAGGGCCACAAAACAACCTACCACAGTACTGCTAAGCAGCAGGTACAGCAGAAAATACCCTTTCTGGTGCTGATGGATATTCCAGGAGCTGATAACACCAATGAACATGACAACAGCAGCGAGCAGCACCAGGGCCACACTCAGACCATCCACGCCCAGGAAATAATTGGCAGAGAGGTAGCCGATTTCTCCAAGCGGCAGGCTAAACCAATCCATCTTTTCCACAAACTGATAAGCCTGCGGGGAAAATACGCCAGCGGGGGCGCCAGTACCAGAGCGAAAGCCGGACCATAATACAACAGCCAGCAGTACCTGCAGGGTGGTGGCAGCAAGTGCAACCCATCGGCCAGCACCGCTGATCCTGGCCGGAATCAGCAACAGCACAAGGGCAGCCAGCAGCGGCACAAATATGAGCAGCGAAAGTAAGTGTTCAGTAAGCTCCATGAAAAACAGCTTTTACCGGCTAAACCGGCGCTACAGAAGCAGCAGATCTGCAGCAGGCTTCATTAAGAAACACCTGACCGCAATTCGGCTGCAAGATATAAAAAGGTATGGGGTATCAGGTATGGAGCATGAGTTTTAACGTCCTGTAAAGTCGTTTCTCTAAATCCATAGGCCATATACGGTATACCTTGTACTAATTTTCAATTATCAAAAGAACATCCACAGGATTATAGCCAGCATGCAAGCCAGCATGATGAGCAGGTACTGCTGTACCCGTCCGCTCATGGAACGGCTATAATGGCCTGCCTGCCCCGCTACCCAAACGCTCACCTGAACGGCCCCATCTACAAAAGTACGGTCGAACCAATAGACCACATGCCCGAATACCACGCCCGCCATCCCCAGCAGGTCCACCAGCCGGTCTACTACTTTTTTGTCGAGCCAGTTGGCAAAGTGCATCAGCCCAAGTCCGAAAGCGATTACAGTACGGCGGTAAATGGCATCGAGGTGCCAGTTGCTGTAGGAAAGCCTGGTAATGCGGCTCCTGAACACAAATTTGTTATTGTAAAATGAGCCCCTGCCATTAAACAGGTGGTAGATCAGGTAAGCCAGCAACAGCCCCATCAGCACCAGTATGCCCGAAACAACACCAGTGAAAGTATGATAGCGAAGTGCCGCACCTCTTATGTCATAAAGCCTGTTGGCCGCCTGGTATTCTGTTAAAGAGCCCGGCACTGCCACCTGGGGCAGCTGCAATAAGCGCATGGGCCATGCTCCCTGGAAATCGAAAGCATCAAAACTAAACCAGATTCCCAGCGAAAGCAGGGCCAGCACCAGCAGCGGAAAGCGCATGAGCATGGGCACTTCACGAATGGCCCCATACGATACTTCATTGCCATCGGATAGGCGGTTGTAGCCAAAAAACACCAGGAATAGCTGCCGCCCCATATAAATAGGCGTAAGCAGGGCGGTGGTAAAACCTGCCAGGGGCACCAGCCAGGCTAAGATACCCCATTGTTTGCGTGCAACAGAGGCCCAGCCCATGGTACCCGTAAGTATGGCATCTTTAGAAAGAAAGCCTGAAAGAAAAGGTAAACCTGCCAGTGCCAGCATACAGAGGATATAAATGACAAAGGTAAAAGGCAGCTTTCTGCGTAAACCGCCCATGTTGCGCATATCCTGGGCATCGAAATGGGTGTGACGGCGGTGGGCTGCCTCATGCAGGGCATAAATAACGGCGCCCGCTGATAAGAAAAGTCCGGCTTTGAAGAAGGCGTGTGTGAGCAGGTGAAAAAGGGCTGCATCATAAGCGCCTGCGCCCATGCCCATTACCATATACCCCAATTGCGAAACGGTGGAGAAGGCAAGTACTTTTTTAATATCGTGCTGTGCAAAGGCTGCAAAAGCACCCATGAAGGCCGTTGTGGCGCCAATAAAAGCTGTTACATCCAGCACCAGCGGTGTTAGCAGCGGAAACACCTTGCTCAGGAGGTACACCCCGGCCGCCACCATGGTTGCCGCGTGCAGCAACGCCGATACTGGGGTTGGCCCCTCCATGGCATCGGGCAGCCATATCTGCAGAGGAAACTGGGCCGATTTACCGATGGCACCCATCAGCAGCCCAAGACCTGCTACGGTTAACAAAATGGCAGGCAGTGCACCAGCAGCACCCGACCATACCCCCTGCCAGTCGCCACTCTGGATGTAACTGGCGGGCATTAGCTGAAAGAGTGCAGCCAGATCGAGGGTGCGGAACTGGGCGTAGAAGATGAGTAGTGCGAGCAAAAAGCCAACATCGCCCACCCGGTTTACCAGGAATGCTTTTTTAGCGGCGGCTGCAGCCTGGGGCTTGTTAAACCAAAAACCAATGAGCAGGTAAGATGCAAGCCCTACACCCTCCCAAAAGCAGAAAATAAGAAACAGGTTATCGGCCAGCACAATGCCCAGCATGGCAAACACAAAGAAGCCCAGGAAAGAAAAATAGCGGTTAAAGCCCGGATCTTTCCACATATACACCACCGAAAACAGCTGCACCAGCAGGGCCACACCATTTACCACCACCAATAGCAGGGAGGCAGGAATGGTAAGCCAGATACCAATGGTGAAAGGATAACCTGCCCCTGGTGTAAACCAGTTCCAGCGGGCATGCGTAAGCGCCGGAGATACAGTTGCAGCCTCGCTGCTGCCAGGCCAGAGCCGGCTAAAAAGATAAACCGAAATAAGCAGGGACACTGCCTGAAACCCGATCATGAGCCAATGGCCACGCCCACGGAGCAGGAGAACCAGCAGTGCGCCCAGCAAAGGAAGCAGGAGCACGATTGCTGCCATGGCAGTAAGCGGACTAAACGGGAGTGGCTGTAGGAGATCGGCAGAATTCACGGCCCTAAGTTATCCTTTTAATCTATTCAACTTATCCAGATCGGCTATTTTGTAATAACCATACACCCGCACCACCAGCGCAAGTGCCACAGCCGCCTCGGCAGCCGCCACCACAATTACAAAGAGGGCAAACATCTGCCCCTGCAGCAAAACACCATCATAGCGGCTAAAAGCAACCAGGTTGATGTTGGCGGCATTCAGCATCAGCTCAAGACCAATGAGCACTGCAATGGCATTTTTGCGGGTTATGGTTACCGCAAGCCCGATACAAAACAGCAGGGTGGCCAGTATCAGGTAATGTGAGAGCGGAATCATGGTTGTGCTGAATTTTGTGTGTTGATTCCTGTTGATGCAACTGCTGTGCTTTCTGGCGCTGCAGGCTTTGCCAGGGTGGCTGCTCCAACCAGTGCCAGCAGCAATAAAATACCTGCCAGCTCAAAAGCCAGCACGTACTGTGTCATGAGGTGCACCCCTATGGGCGCTACTGTTGAGGCTTGCACAAGGGTGGCATTCTCCTGCGCACGCAGTGCCCAGTCTGGCAGGGCAAGCTGCCCCAAAGTGCCTATCAGCAATATCAATAAACCTGCAGGCAGCAGATAGCCCCAGAACTGGTTGTGCAAATCAGTAATTACCGGGCTGGTGGAGATACGGTTGGTGAGCATAACCCCGAAAATAAGCAGGATAAGCACCCCGCCTACATAGACTACAATCTGGGTAACGCCTATAAAATCGGCACCACTTAGCACATAAATGGCTGCCACTCCTAAAAAGCAAAAGATAAGAGAGAAAGCTGCATACAGCAGGTTTCGGGTAAACAGTATCACCAGGGCCGATGCCAGCGTTAAGGCTGCGAAGGCATAGAACAGGAACAAAACCATGAGCAGCTAAAACCTAAGATAGAGGAAAGATAAAGAAGAAAGGTGAAACCAGCACGCTGGCACTAGTCAGCCCTGCCGGGTGGTTCGGGGCGCTGGCTATCGTCCTGGCGCTTTTCTTCTTCGGAAAGCTCTTCGCGCTCTGGTTTATGGATTACTACTTTTTTATCTACCACAGGCTTAGGAGCTTTATTCTCCTGCTCATTTGCCTCTTTCTGATCTGGCGTTTCATCTGCTTGCATGGCTTGCTGCTTTGGTATGACTGGTTTAATAACAGGTCGTGGCTTCTTAGTTTCTTCACCGGATGCCTCCTTAGGCTGATCAGCGGTAGGCTGATTTGTAGCTGCAGCAGCATCTGATCTCCTGATCACAGGTTTCATCACTGGTCTGGGTCTGGCAGGCGCAGCTACCTGTTGCTGCTCTGGCTCTTTCGTCTCCCCTGCCGGTGGTGGTGCTTTTTTTACAACTGGCTTCATTACAGGACGGGGCTTTGGCGCTGCTCCCGTTGTACTGCTTGACGGTAAGGCAGCAGATGTTTCGTCGCTGGTCGTAGACTTGCCCTCCGCTTCAGAGGCAGCTTTTGGCTTCATCATGGGGCGAGGCCTGAACTTAGGCTTTTCCGCCCCCGGCGCCGGAGAATCTTCTGTACCCTCTGGTGTGGGGGCAGATTTCATTGTTGGGTTTGGTGCTTCTGCTGCGTTATTTAGACCCGCGGCTGCCTCTGCAGCCTTCTTCTGCTCCATCAGCTTACGGGCAGTGTCCTGTGCAGTTTCGGTGGCATTAGCTTCAGCATCTGCTGGCTTAGGTGTGGCCGGCCTCAGTGCGGCAGGACGGGCAGCAGACGTAGCCGGCCGCGCCGAAGCCGGCCGCACCACACCTGGTTTTGCCACTGCAGGCTTAGCTGCAGCAGCGGCTGGCCTGGTGGTTTTTTGTGCTTCTTTCTGTGCCTGAAGCTCCTCCAGCTCCTTGCGCTTTTGCAGAATTTCAAGGGGACTCATTTCAGCAAAGGCGTAGGTGTGGTCGGCCACATCAAATTCGCTGAAGTCGTAGACCTTCGTCATGGTAAGGCACTCGGTGGGGCACACAGTGGTACAGAGGCCGCAGAAGCAGCATTTGCCCATGTCTATATCGAACCTGGCAGCGTGTATGCGTTTGGGCGTACCATCAGAGGTCTGGCCAATAGTCTCTACGGCCTTGATGGGTTCTATTTCAATACAATCTACCGGGCATACTTTCGCACACTTATCGCAGACGATACAATCTTCTATTTCATTGTGCAGGCGATAACGGGCATTATCCGGCACTGGCAGGCTCTCTTTGGGGTACTGCAGCGTAAAGATGCCGGTCTGCTGCTCAAAATAATTATCCTGCTCCACCCCCACCGGCTTGCGGCTTTGGCGGGATTCCAGAAAATGCCGCCAGGTGAGCTTTAGCCCATGCAGCAGTGTGCGGGTAGCAGTACCTATATTACCAAAGTATGTATTTTTATTGTTTTGCGGCCCCTGCTGAGGCTGTTCTTCCGGAAGTTCTGTTGCCATTTTGGGAGTCTGTTTTAGCGCATGGAATCCTTGTTTCAGCTTCTGTCTAGAAGCTACAACAACAGCAAAAAACATCTACCGCTACCAATGCACCATTCATATAAAACGACTTCTGCCAAATATTAAACTTAAAACTACAAAAAAAGCTTTGAAAGATTTCATAACCCCCTGTCCATTTCGGCTTTGATTGTACATGCTTGTTTTACTGTACCGAACAGCCTAACGATCATCAACCAATGCCGATCAGCCGCCATACACCGGTGAGCAAGAGCAGGATGATGGCTGCGGGGGTCAGGTACTTCCAACAGAGCGACATCAGCTGGTCTACACGCAGGCGGGGGTAGGTCCAGCGTATCCACATCTGCAGCAGTATCATCAGAAAGGCTTTGCTGATCAGCCAAAAACCACTCCACAAGTGTCCGGCTACTGAACCTGGCGCACCGCTCGTCCACTCGGCCAGGCGCAGCGGACCCAGATTGGGAAGCGCGGTATTCCAGCTGCCCCAGAACAGGATAACGCCCAGGAAGGATACCAGCAGCATCATGCTATATTCCGCCAGAAAAACCAGGCTCCAGCGAAAGCCACTGTATTCGGTATGGTAGCCACCCACAATTTCAGATTCTGCCTCTGCCAAATCGAAAGGAGCACGGTTACATTCGGCCAGGGAGGCAATAAAGAAAATGAGCCACACAAAGAAAAAGAGTGGCATGCGTACCACATTCCAGGTCAGAAAGCCCCCTACCTCTGTTAGCTCTACACCCAGGGCAGGCAAACCAAACAGCCACAGCCGCTCCCTCTCTGCCCCTACCACATCATTTACCCAAATGCCCTGCTGAAAACTGATCTCCTGCAGGTTAAGTGAGCCTGCGAGCATTACGGCACACAGAATACTTAGCCCCAGGGGCACCTCATATGAAATGATCTGCGCCACTGAGCGCAATGCACCATAGAGCGAGTACTTGCTGTTGCTGCCCCAGCCGGCCATCAGAATACCGATAACATCAAGCGAAATAATGGAGAGCAGGTAAAAAACGCCTACTTCGGTGGCAGAGCCTGCCCAGCCATTGGTAAGCGGCAGCACGGCATAACCGGCAAATACTGCTACAAAGATGATCACGGGCGCTACCAGAAACATTTTGCGATCGGCAGCTGCCGGCACAATGTCTTCTTTCTGCAGCAGCTTCAGCAAGTCGGCTACGGTCTGCAGCAAGCCCCAGTGCCCTACTTCCATCGGCCCCAGGCGATCCTGTATCAAAGCCGATACCTTTCGCTCGGCCCATACAGCCAGCACCACAAAAAGGAGCAAAAAAGGCAGAAAGAAAAGTAAGGTAGTCATGCATTACAAAGATAGGCGGGAGAGGCTTTAAAACAAGCACAGCACCACAACACAAAAGCCCCGGCACTGTGCGCAATGCACAGGCCGGGACTTTCTTTGGTTGAGAGAGAAGGTTTGTTTTTTTATTCAGCCACCCAGATCAGACCCATTTGGTCTTCACTTCCAGAGATCAGCTTCCAGCCGGTATCTTCTTTGGTGTCGTTCTTACTGGCGTACACCTTCCAGCGATAAACTTTACCGGGCTGCAGAGCTCGTAGGGCAGATCCATCGAAATTATATTCTGCTGAAGTCTGGCTTGAAGGAACTGTTACCTTTTTAACAGGACCGGTAGTACCATTGGCTATGGTACCGGTACCAAAGCCGCCCCAGATTACGTTGCCATTAGCATCAGATACTTCCAGTACATAATCGCTGGTGCTGGAGTATGCTGCCCAGGTAAAACGTGGCGTAGCAGAAGCTACTTCTATTGGTTCGGTTGTAGTAGCCAGGTTAGTGGGTGTTGTAAGTCTTACAGATCCTGTAAGGCTGAAGTTAAGCGACACTGCGCCACCATCTACATTTACAACAGGCTCGCCATTTTTTACAATCCAGTCGGGATCTACAACGCGCTCGTCGTTCTGATAAGAAGCACGCGCAATGTAGGTTCCTGCAGGAACATTGGCAATGCTGTAGTTTTGAGAAGAGCTGGTAAGCAGGCCTGGAATTGCCTCCCTGGTCAGCGGATGCGTGAGGGTAATATCTACCGGAAGGGCATTAGATGCCAGAAAGGTAACAGTACCACTTACTGATCCGGCAGTGCCCCTGCTTAGCTGCAGGTTTTGCGTGCTTTCTGCCGATGCTGCAACAGAAACTGTTGGCTGCTCGGAGCTGTAGCCACTAATCCATCCCTTTAGGGTATAGCTGCCGGCAGGCAGGTTGTAGATGTAATAATCTCCGGCAGCATCGGTTACGGCAGAGTATCCCTGGCCGTCTTTTTCGGCTACCACCAACACGCCGGCAACACCTGTGCCTGCTTCGGCCACTTTTCCTTTCACATAGCCACCATTTTGCACAGCGCTGGGGTTCATTTCGTATGGTTTTGCCACTTCAGCACCCACCGATACGGTAAAAGGCAGCGGGCTCATGCCCTTGGGCGGCACCTGGTCGTAACTCTGGCGGTAAAGCTTTAAGTAGTAGCTGCCACCAGAAAGCTCGGTTCTGTAGGTACCATCGGCAGCGGTTGCCAGTGATTTTACCGGCGTATTGGTGTTTGATTCCATTACAATGATTCGGACCCTATCCAGTGCGGCATCCGTATCAGCATCGGTTATTGTACCACTTAGCACACCCGTTGTTACCGGCTCATCGTCTTTTTTACACCCCCATGCCACCAACAGCACAAAGGCCAGCATCATCAGATTTGTGTTTCGCATGTTATTCGCAATTTATATTGCAAAGGAACATGCATTAGGCACCACTTAAAACTGCACACCAGACAAACTATTACTATCACAATTCAGGGGAATGCTTGCACACCCACTCCTAAAAGCAGGAAGAATACAATTTCACCAGCATGATCAATCTATAAAGGCATAAAAAGCATAAAAATCCTCACATCGTTCCAACTAAAAAACTCCTGCTTCAAATCGCCATAAAAACAGCACTATTCCTGAAAACCGCCCTCTTCGCAGCAGCAAAGCACGTTCAGTGGGGCTGATGTTCCCTGATTTCTTTTGCCTCTGAGCCGGACATCTCCAGCTTTTTGATAGTCTGATTCAGCCCCATACAATCGTTTTTATCCCAACGGCTTTACTATGACCATCAGCCTGGGCACACAAAGAATTATCTGCGATTAAACCTTAATGCCACTTATGCATCAAAGCCCTGACTGCGGCAAATTAATAGACTGATTATAGCAAGATTTCCAAATAAAATTGGCAGATCTCCTCTTAAAGCTTTCTTCTCCGGCCGCGCTCTCGCATTACCCTTAACCAAAGCTGTAAAATGAATAAGTTGGCGCTGATTGTTGCTCTTTTGCTGATAAGCGGGCTTGTATTTGGCCAAAGCGCTACGCTGTCGGGCACAGTAAGCAGTGCTGCAGATAACTCAACCCTGCCTGGCACCTCTGTTATTCTTACCCGCCTGGCAGATTCTGCCAGGGTGGCACAGGCTACCGATATAGAAGGTAAGTTCATTTTCAAAAACCTTACTGCTGGCGAGTACCAGCTACGGATTAGCTTTGTAGGCTATACCACGCAGCTACGTGAGCTTAGCCTGCCCGAAGAGGGCCTGGACCTGGGCACCCTTGCGCTTAAGGAGGATGCCGAGCAACTGAATGAAATAGAAATTATACGCCAGCAGCCCCTGGCTACACAGGAGGGCGACACCACCTCTTACAGGGCAAATGCCTTTAAAACCACTCCTGATGCCAATGCCGAAGACCTGATCCGCAAAATGCCTGGTGTGGTGGTGCAGGATGGAAAGGTACAGGCACAGGGCGAAGATGTGCGGCGGGTGCTGGTAGACGGTAAACCTTTTTTTGGCGACGACCCTACTGCTGCCCTTAAAAACCTGCCAGCCGAAATAATTGATAAAATACAGGTCTTTGACCAGCAGAGCGAGCAATCGCGTGCCAGCGGTTTCGACGATGGTGAAACCACTAAAACCATCAACATTGTAACAAAGCCAGAGATGCGCAACGGCCAGTTTGGTCGGGTTTATGCCGGCTATGGCCTGGATGGCCGCTATATGGCCGGGGGTAACCTTAATATTTTTAATGACGATCAGCGTATTTCTATCCTTGCCCAAAGCAACAACATCAACCAGCAGAATTTTGCCACCGAAGATCTGGCCGGTGTAGCCAGCGGCAATGGCCGGGGTGGCAGAGGCGGTCGCGGCGGTAGAGGCGGCGGCGGTGGCAGGGGTGGGTTTGGCGGTGGCGGTGGCGCCGGAAATTTTATGGTAGGCCAGCAGGGCGGCATTGCCACTACCAATGCAGCAGGTATTAATTACACCGATCAGTGGGGCGAAAAAATAGAAGTGACCGGCAGCTATTTCTTTAACCGCTCCAGCTTACTCTCTACACAAAGCACCCAACTAGAATACCTGGGCTCCAGGCTGGGCGGGCAAACCTATACTGAAGAAAGCAAGGCAGAAAGCACCAACAGCAACCACCGCTTTAACCTTCGGTTAGAGTACAACATCGATAAAAATAATTCGCTGCAAATACGCCCAAGACTAAGCCTGCAGGACTACAGCGGCAATTCTTCGCTGGTGGGCCTCACCAGGCTGGGCCCTGAAACCTTAAGCAGTACCATTAATCAGTTTAACTCTTCCTATAGTGCTTTAAGCTTTGGCAACGACCTGCTTTATCGGCACAGCTTTGCCAAGCGGGGGCGTAGCCTTTCCATCAACATAGGCACCAGCATCGATAACCGTGATGGCAACAGCCAGCTAAACTCACAGAACGTGTACCTCGATGAAAGCCCGGTTACAGAAAACCTGCTGCAGCAGTCGGATATGGAGGATAAGGGCTGGCGCTTAAGTGCTGATGTACGGTATACCGAACCTATCAGCCAAAAGAGCCAGCTGATGCTGAATTACAAAACTGGCTACCAGTATTCCAGGCCCTTTAAGCTTACCACCGATTTAGAGAATGATGAGTCTGAAGCCGAATTAAACCCTGCCCTTAGCAGCCAGCTCACCAGCAGCTACCGTACCAACAGCCTTGGTGGCAGCTACCGCTTGAGGAGCGAAAAAGGCATGCTAATGGCAGGCGTTAACTACCAGGCCTCCAGGCTCGATAACAACCTTCGCTTTCCGCTGGAGGGTAACATAGAAAGAAGCTTTGAGAATATACTGCCCATGGTCATGTACCGCCATAACTTTTCTAAGGAAAAGAACCTGCGAGTAATGTACCGCACCAGCGCAAACCCACCTTCGGCACAGCGGCTGCTGTATGCAGTAGACAACAGCAACCCGCTGCAGCTTACCATAGGCAACCCGGCACTGCGGCAGGATTACCAGCATACCCTGTTTACCCGCTACTCTGCCAATAATCCTGATAAGGCAAGCACCTTCTTTGCACTTATTTCAGGAAGTTACTCTGCCCGGTACATCGGCAACAGTGTGCTGCTGCCTTCGCAGGATACTATACTGGCTACAGGTTTTACCGTACCCGCCGGGGTGCAGCTAACGCAGCCTCAAAACCTGGAGGGTTACTGGAACATGCGCACCTTTGTATCTTATGGTGTGCCGGTGCAGCTGCTTAAATCTAACCTGAATGTAAATGCCACTGCCTCCTACAGCCATATACCCGGACTCATTAACGGAGCAGAAACCTATACCGGCAATACCGGTTTTGGCGCCGGCGTGGTGCTAAGCAGCAACATCAGCGAAAAAATTGATTTTACACTTAGCACACAGGCCAATTATACCATTGCCACCAACAGCCTGCGGGAGCGCATGAACAACCGCTACCTGAACCAGACCAGCAGAGCTTCCTTAAAGTGGATATTACCCTTTGGCATAAGCCTGGAAAGCGACCTGGCACACCAGTATTACGGCAGTTTTGCCGGCAGTGATGCCCAGAATTATATGCTGCTCAATGCAGGCATAGGCAAACGCCTGTTTAACAACAGGGGCGAAATAAGCATCTATGCCTACGACCTGCTGAATCAGAATACTGATATACAGCGCAATATTACCGAGGCCTACATAGAAAGTGTGCAGACAGATGTGTTGAACCGCTACCTGATGCTGCGCTTCACCTACAACATCAGGAACTTTAAAAGTACCGGCAATATGTAGGGCCTCTTTTAACCTTCATTAACAATTAGGAATTGAAAGCTGGCATGGAAATTGGCCTTCAGTTAAACAAGAGCAAGTTTTTGATAAATCAATAAACATCACTTAAAAAGGAAAAGAAAGATGAAAAACGGGAAATGGATAGTGGCAGCGGCCTTTGGATTGATGTCGGTTACAGCAGTAAATGCCCAGACAGAAGGCGCTGAAACAAAAGACCAGCACAAAACAGAACAGCACGACCACAGAGGCCACAAAAGAGGTGGCCACTGGAAGGAAAATGTAAAGGAGTATGAAGCACAGCTTAGCCTCACTCCTGCTCAGGTAAGCCAGTGGGAGTCTCTTAACGAAGCCAGCAAAAAAGAGATTATGGCCCTGAAGGAGAACAACACGCTCTCTAAGGAAGAAAGGAAGACCCAGATGAAGGCCATGCGCCAGGCGAGACAAGTTGAGCTGAAGAAGATTCTTTCCGAAGAACAATTTGCCAAATTCCAGGAGATACGCAAAGAAAAAGCGCAGGAGCGCCGGGCCCACCGCGGCCAGCGAGGCAACTCGGAGAGAGGCAGCCGCAGGTAATAAGAGCATTGCCATAGGTTCTGTTAAATTAATACCGTTGGCTGTTTTTAAAGATCATAGAAAAAAGGTTCGGGAGGAAAGTCCCGAACCTTTTTTACTCATTGCTGCGGATTGATAACAAATGTATTGTGCTGACTATTAATCACCAGCGGATTTTCACCCGGAACCTTGCTACAATAGAGACCCATCCTGCTATACACCAGCGTTAATCAAACTATTAGGTATTCGGTATTTGAAGAACCTTCGTATTTTTTCAACTTAGCAGCTTGAGCCTATATCACAGACTTCTAATACCTAGCGGTTCAGGTTCATGTACAGGCTTAACCTTTTTACGCCACTCTCATAGGTACCTATGCCATATTCCCCTGGCTGAAAGGTAATGACAGCAGATGCCCACTGCTCGCTGAAGGTGCCGATGAGCAGCTGCTCCTGGTAGTTTTCAGGCGTTACACGAACACAGCTTATCTCGTACTGGCCTGTAGGAATATCGAGCAACAGGTAGGTATCGTTGCCGCTTTTTATGGTAAAGGAGCGTTCTATTACCTCACCTATACTTCCATCAATAAGCGGACTGGTAGGTTTCAGAGTCACATATACTTTATCTCCAGGATTCATGCGCTCATCCCAGATGCTGCCTGTGCCGCTCATCAGCTCCAGGGCAGCACCAAAATATCCACCTGCATCGGCTGCAGCTCTGTCTGGAATGCGCCCGCTGATCTGCCACTCAAAGTTTCTCACTACGCCATCTTTAGGATCAAAGTAGTCATAGTCGCTTGCCTGGGGCATGCCCATGCGCAGGGTGTAGTCCTGCCCCTGGTAGGGTATGGTAGCCCAGGCTACTACTTTGAAGCCACCCAGCGGCAGGGTTGGGGAGGTGTATTTACCCTCTGCATTGGTGGATACATCGTAGTAAGACCAGTCGTTTTCTATTCTTACCCTGGCTCCCGCAATGGGTTTGCCATGGGAATCTACTACGGTACCACTCACCGTTCCGGCCTTTGTATCTGCTGGCTCTTCTACTGAAGGTTGTGGGTCATTTACATTGACAGGACTATCCTCCTCACAGGCAGTCAGCATACAGGCGCTCATCACGAATGCACCAAAAGAAAGCTTTAAAAATATGTGCTTAAGCATAAGGGGTGAGATTATTAATTCTAAATCTTATTGCTTGATCAGGTAAAAATTACTTGCAGCGCTGGCTTAGTCTCTGTAAATGTTGCCGGAGGGATTGGATTCGAAGAGATTTACCTGCTCAATATCTGTGTTGAGTACAGCAGAGCTTCTGTAGTAGATGCCATAGCCCCCGCTGTTGGAGATTTTGCTGTTGCGGATGGTAAGCCTGTTCGAGAAGGGTACATAGATGTTAGCCCTGACACCATAGCTGATGGAACTACCACCATTCTCAACCACTGCATGTTCCAGCAGGTTAGCATTGCCAGTGTAGATGCTGATTCCCTGCCAGGCACCTGCCTGTTTGGTGATGCTGGTGAATACCACCTTCTTCTCTGCTGTACCTGCTGCATGAATGTAGGCGCCTGGTCTGTCTGCTACTTCAATGTACTGATCATCCGGCATCTCTATCACAGCACCAGCCATTAGCTTCCAGCCTGTTCTTACCGAAAGAGATCCACTGCTAAAGCGGTAGTGATAGCCCTGCCACACCACCTCTCCTGCTCCTTCTACAACTCCACCAAACACCTCAATGCCTCCTTTGGCATTATCAGAGAAATGAGCAGCACCATCCATATTTTGCACCTGGTTAGCTGTTATGTATAAGCCTGCTTCGGCATGGTGGGTGAATTTGTTGCTGGCAAAGCCAGTAAACTGGGTGTTGCTGGCTACATAGATGCCATAGCCTGCGTTGTGGTGCAGCTCGCTGTTCTTAATACTAAGCTTAGCCGGACTTCCGCCTGCACCAAACATACCTATGGCTGCTTTTACCCCGTCAAACAACACAGCACTTCCGGTATGGGCAATCTCTACATGCTCCAGTACTGTAGCATTATTGCTGGAGTAGATGATTAAGCCTTTCCAGAAGCCAGCGCTTTGGGTTTTGCCCCTGAATATGATCTTCCTGTTCTGCTCACCTACTGCTGACACAAAGCCTGGTGCATGGACCTCGATGCCTTTGCCCCCTGCTATTTCTATGACTACACCGGGTTTGATGGTAAGAATGGCACTTATCTTTATGTCTGCACTTACGCGATAATCAGGGGTAGCAGGATCTGTAAAAATATCCTCCAATGTAGTATTGGTGGTGATGTTACCCAGCTCCTGTGTTACTTTTGGAGGCTCGGGTGTTGGAGCCGGCTGTGGATCTGCTGAATCGTCGGTACAGCCTGTTACAACCAGCGCAGCCAGGGCTGCCACAATAGAAAAATGCTTGAATTTCATGATAGTTAATAAAAATTATTGATTTGGTATTTCTTGTTTATGGTTCTGTTGCCCTGTGTTAAGGGCATGAGTATAAAGCCCTGCAGTAGTTGCCGGTCCGGGGCAGCTAAGATCTGCCAGCTTGCGTGAATTAACAGTTGATGGATTTTTTTAGAGCACTATGGCTTTACCAGCAGCTTTGCAGGAGCTTTGTAGTACTTCTCCAGCTCTTTATCCTTACCCAGCCAGCGGGCTATGCCAGCCAAAATGCTGCAAAGGCCTGTCTGCAGTTTATGTGGTAGTAATGGTGCATATGATTCACCCATTTCAAACAACAGGGCCAGGTGCCATATGCTTTTAGGTAAGCCTTTGTTGTTGCACAGGCCATCGTTTGCCAGCCCATGGGCAATACGCAGGGTAGCCTCAAAAAAACGAGCAGGCTTTACCAGCACCCTGAAGCAAACAGGCGTAGTTTCGCTTGGGTTGAAAAATTTATGCAGCTTGTACAGGGGCGCTACGGCCTTCTCTCCCGGGTGCAGGTGCACCACTTCCTTTTCTACCTGGATACCTAATACTCCCTCTACTACTATAAATTCTTCTGTGAAAGTGGTGTGATAGTGCATATCATTTCCGCCACCGGGCTTCATTACTACTTCTACCTCCAGGTATTGGCCATTGGTCTCCTCGGGGGTATGGATGAACTCCATATCATAGCCTCCCAGGGTGGAGCTAATTTTCCGGGGCAAACCGGCCGAGGTAAGTGATTTTTCAACTTCCGGCACAGCCGGAGATGCGCTATAAGCAGGCATGGTCTAGATAGATTTTAAATATTCAAATAGGGATTGTAGTTCGGCATCGGTGTAGCGTGCAGTCATCTGCCAGGGCATATCCTGCTGCTTCAGCACTTTTCCTTCAGGAGTTACACCCGTGCGCAGCGCTTTGATAAACTCTGCTTCGGTCCATTTTCCTACATTACCGCTGGCCGTAACATCTGGCCGGGGGAGCATACCGGGCGCAGGCGGCTCCATTCCCTTCATATCGGTTCCGTGGCAGCCAGTACAGGAAATAGCCAGGTATTGTCCGTAAGCGGCACCCACCTTTGCTTCTACACTGGCAGTGAGCGTACGCCCATGATCAATTTCATGCGCAGGAAACAGAGGAACCAGCTCAAAGAGTGCAAGTACTTTTAGCAGCGGCCCTGCTGACATTTGTGGTGACTGCTTATCTACAGGAGGCAATGAATTATAGTAGGCAATAATGGCACTCATATCCTCTGCAGAGAGCAGGGTGGTTTCCTGAGAAGGCATCACCAATAAGGGAGTACCATTTGCCCGTAAGCCATGTTTAAGTGCCCGCACCCAGTCGGTATTGGTGTAGCTACTGGGCAGGCCGCCCTTGCCCCTGGTTAGGTTAGAAGCTGCGATCAGCCCCATGGACTGTTCATCAAGCATCACTTTCCCGCTGCCATCATCGCCATGGCACTCTGCACAACCCTTGATAGCCGCCAGGTGAGCGCCTTTTGCTATGGCCGCACTGTCTGCAGGGATCTCCAGTGATTGAACAGCTACTTCCATCACCTGCTTTTGCTGCCATTCCAACCTAAAGTGGGCTACCACATAGACTAAAAGCACTATAGCCAGCAGTCCACATAAAATAATTGCCGTCCACCTAAAAATCTTTCGTAGCATTTTATTTAGATTTAATTTTACAACAAAACTAAACCTAAACAGCTCACAGGCCCCTACGCAAAACGGAGCACCACCTACGCAAAACGGAATATCGCATGCACCTACTGGATATATCCTTTGAAAACATAATGCAGGAACTGGTAGGCCAGCAAACCAGGAGTGCACAGCCTGCAGGTGTTAATCCTGTTGCCAGGGTGGTGAATCAGGAAATCGGTATTGTAGGGCTGCAGAGCTATTTCCTGCCCGGCTTACACATCTCACAGGTACAATGGCAGGTAGGCAAACACCACTTACGCTTCGAAGACAAAACCCAATCCGACGACATTAATATCAACCTGCAGTTGCAGGGAAACCTTTATACGCAGTTTAATTGCCTCTCCAACCCCCTGGATATGCAGCCTGGCCGCCACAACCTGATTTTAACATCAGAACCGGGCGGATACCATATTGTAAAGGCGGGCGACCGGCTGGAGATGTTTCACCTAAGCCTGAAACCCGAACAATTTTGCCGCTATCTTGACGAGAGCACCCCCCTGGGTAATAATTTACTCTCAAAGCTTGAAAAGAGAGAAGCATTTTCAGCCAGCCCCCAACCCCTGAACATTACCCCGGCCATGCAGGGGGTTATTGCTGATCTTAAAATCTGCAGCCTGCAGGGCCACACCCGCCGCCTGTACCTGGAGGCGAAAGTAACAGAGCTACTCTGCCTGCTGCTGGATGGCTATGCCCATTATTACATGCCCCTGAACAAACTGCCCAAGCAGAACGATGTTGAAAAACTTTACGCCCTGCGCGACTACCTGCACCGCCACTACCTACAGCAGGAACTTAGCCTGGCTGGTCTGAGCCGAGAATTTGCTCTGAACGAATTTACCCTGAAAAAGGGCTTTAAGCAGCTGTTTAACACCACTGTGTTTGGCTACATACAACAGCTGCGCATGGAACATGCCCGCCTGCTGATGCTGGAGGGCGGACTTACAGTAAGCGAGGCCGCCGATGCACTGGGATATGCCAATCCACAACATTTTTCTACTGCCTACAAAAAGCAGTTTGGGGTAAGCCCCGGAAAATTTGCATTGGCAGATAAATAAGTATTAATTCAAAAAAGAAAAGCTGCCTAAGCCACTTTGACGGCTGGAGGTTTTTTATACTTCCGGTGCAGCCTCAATTCTGATATAAATTCTGCTTATGCATTCCTTTAATCCATACCTCACCTTTGACGGAGATTGTGAAGAAGCTTTCAGGTTTTACCAGGACTGTTTTGGTGGAAACATCACCATCATCCAGCGCTTTGGCGATTCTCCAATGCCCGTACCCGATAGCCATAAAGACAAAATTATGCATATGGAACTGGAGGCACACCCGGTGCACCTGATGGGCTCCGACGGCTCACCACAGCACCAGGTGATGAAAGGCAACACTGTTACTTTCAATCTTGCTTTTCATGATAGCGCGGAGCAGGAAACTATATTTAACAAACTGGCAGCCGGTGGCAAGGTGAGCATGCCGCTTGAGAACACCTTCTGGGGCTCACGCTTTGGCATGCTTACCGATAAATTTGGCGTACACTGGATGCTAAACTGTCAACTTTCGACCTAAAAGCAGGGATGGATATAGAAAAATTACGAAGCTTCTGCCTGCAATTGCCCGGCGCTACAGAAGAGGTGAAGTGGGAAAAAGATCTTTGCTTTCTGATTGGCGGCAAAATGTTTTGCGTTACCGGTCTTGACCAGCCATTTTCTGCATCGCTAAAGGTAACAGACGAAGCGTTTGGCCAGCTTACCACCCTGCCTGGTATTAGCCCCGCCCCCTACCTTGCCCGCTATAAATGGATACTGGTAGAAAATCCCAACAGCTTAAGCACCGAAGCATGGGAACGCTACCTCCTGCACTCCTATCAGCTGGTGAGAGAAAAGCTATCAGCAAAGATCAAAAAGCATCTGAACATGCAATAAACATCAATAAACAACTGCAAAACAGAAACCCTGGCCTCATCAGCCGGGGTTTCTGTTTTTAAAGAGTATGAGCGCCGCTATACGGCCATAATCCCGATAAGAAAGCCTACTTTCTATAAAGGAAGCCTACTCTTCTTCTTTCATGTTATGGTAAACGTGCTGCACGTCGTCGTCTTCTTCCAGCCTTTCCAGCAGCTTGTCAACATCAGCACGCTGCTCTTCGGTAAGCTCTTTGGTATCCATGGGGAAACGATCAAAGCCCGAGCTTAGCACTTCAAAGCCACGGTCTTCTATTGCTTTCAGCACATGACCATATTCCGGGAAGGGAGCATAGAGCATAATGCCATCTTCATCAGCATAGATCTCATCAACGCCATAATCGATCATTTCCAGCTCCAGTTCCTCAATATCCTGACCGGTATTGGCAATTTTAAAATGGCATTTGTGCTCAAACATAAAATCTACAGAGCCACTGGTACCCAGGTTGCCGCCCGTTCTGTTAAAATGGCTGCGAATGTTGGCCACAGTGCGGTTGTTATTGTCGGTAGCAGTTTCTATCAAAATAGCGATGCCATGGGGCGCATAGCCTTCAAAAACCTTCTCCTCATAATTTGAAGTATCTTTATCTGTAGCACGCTTAAGGGCACGCTCAACATTATCTTTGGGCATGTTGGCGGCTTTGGCGTTCTGTAACACAGCACGCAGCCTTGAGTTTGATTCCGGATCGGGACCACCCTCTTTGATCGCCATCACAATATCTTTCCCAATACGGGTAAAGGCTTTGGCCATCGATGACCAGCGCTTCATCTTGCGCGCCTTACGGTATTCAAACGCTCTTCCCATTACGTAATATTTTGCGTTGCAAATTTACGAAAATAGCCCAATCTTATAAAATACAAGCCACTTTTCATCCAAGTTTTTTGCAAATCAATACTACTAACATATATTGAATGCGTTCTCTATAGGTCTATGCCACATATATTAAAGTCCATCCTGGTGCTGGTGATGCTTGGAAGCATCTCAACTGCCGCCACAGCGCAACAATCTGCTCTTCCTCCACCTCCTGGTACCATCCAGTTTATGGACACCTTGTACATCGATAAAACCGAAGTAGCCAATGTACACTGGCGGGAATTCCTTTTCTACGTACTGCGCGATTCAGGAAAAGCTGTCTACAGAGAAATGCTACCCGATACAACAGTGTGGTTTCAGCGCAATCTGGAGCAACCACAAACCACCAGCATTAAGCTTACAACAGAATATTTTCGTGAGAAAGAGTACCAGCTGTTTCCGGTTGTAGGGATTAACTATGAGCAGGCACAGGCTTACGCACGTTGGCGGTCTGTGGTAGTAAGTGAGTTGATGAACCAGCCTGAGCAGCTGGCAAAACTGGGCGTTCCTGCCGGAAAAAGGGTGGTTGTAGCGTACCGCCTGCCTACCGAAGAGGAATGGATGGCCGCTGCCGCAGGTAAGCTATCGCAGGAAAAATATCCTTTCGGGCAAAAGAAATATCTGAAAAAAGGAGGTAACTCCCTGAATCCGGAGCAGGCCTACAAGCAACTGGATGAACCACGGCCTTCTTTCTCAAGCTTTAAAAAAGACATCGTTAAGGCTCGCATACCCGAGTTCCAGGTAGTGGCTGAGCTACCCTATGACTTTTACCTGGCACCTGAATTTCCAAAAGCTATAACCGATGGCCCAAGCAACAAACAAGGTATCGTAAATATGATCGGGAATGTAGCAGAAATGACTGCCAGACAGGGCATTGCCAAAGGCGGCAGCTTTATGCACAAGCTTGAAGACAGCAAGATCTCTGAAAAACAAGCTTACGAAGAAGCTGCACCCTGGCTGGGTGTACGCTACGTAGCCACCATTAAGGTGGTAGATCCTGAGGCGCCTGTGATGCAGGAAAGTGAGGGCGTAAGCGACTTTTGAAAATTTACGCATTGCCAAAACCAGGCAACTTAGCAGCCCCCGCCTGCCAACCCGCTGCAGGGCTGCCGGCTAATAAAACTAAAAGATTTACAATCTGCTACTGATTGCCTGTAGCGGGGATGGGTTAGCACGCTGGCTTCTGCTTAGGTGCTAGCAGGTACCAAATAACAACCGCTGCAAGCAGCTAAAGGCATAAAAAAAGGCCTGCCGCCGGCGTACCGACTAAACAGGCCAAAAGTGCAAGCAAAGAGGTTAATAATAGATTTAAACAAATATACGACAAATTTTGCCGTCTATCCAATGTATTATACGTTTGTAGCCACAGCAAAGTTTCCACAGAAGCAGCAACCTTGACACAAAAAAAGCACCTTGTTTTTATCATGAATCCCATTAGCGGTACGCGCAAAAAAGAGCGGGTGCCGCAGCTGGCAGAGCAGCTGCTGGACAGCAGCCGCTACACCCATACCTTTGCGCTTACTGAACGCCCGCTGCATGCCACAGAGCTTGCCCGGGCAGCTGCCGAGGCAGGCGCCGCCGCCGTAGTGGCGGTGGGTGGTGATGGTACGGTAAACGAAGTGGCTGCCGGTATACTTCATACCCAAACGGCGCTGGGCATCATTCCATTTGGTTCAGGAAACGGCCTTGCCAGGCATTTGGGTATTCCGGTAAACACCACTGCTGCCATACAATTGCTCAATAAACTACATACCATTATCATAGATGGTGCGCTGGCCAATGGCCGCCCCTTCTTCTGCACTGCCGGCATGGGTTTCGATGCACATATTGGCAAATTATTTGCAGGCGGTAGCCAGCGGGGCTTTGGCAGCTATGTGCGCCTGGCCCTGCAGGAGTTTGTTAATTTTTCGCCGCAACGCTATGCTATTGAGGTAGATGGCAAAAAACTCCGCAGAAAGTGTTTTGTAGTAACCCTGGCCAATGCGGGGCAGTATGGCAACAATGCCTACATATCGCCGGAAGCAAACATTCAGGATGGGCTAATTGACCTTTGCCTGATGCGGCCTTTCCCGGTACTGATGGCACTGCCCATGGGCCTGCGGCTGTTTCAGCGCACAATGCACCAGAGCGAGTACGTGGAGATACTGCGTGGTGAGCACATCAGGATAAGCTGCAACAAGAGCGACTGCATGCACCTGGATGGCGAATTTCTACAAATGGATAAATCTCTGGAAGTAAAAGTTATTCCTCAATGCCTGAAGGTAATAGTACCGGGAGCAATTAAGGAATAACCAAAGACTGGCGCCTGCGCTAAAAAAATGCAGCAGGCTACATGCTTAATTACTTAGTTTAAATGCTCACGCAGCCCCTGTATCAGGTCATTGCCGCGCAGGCGCTTATCCAAAAATGGCTTATTCAGATACTTGCGGTTATCCTCGATACTTTTTTCCAGTATCGTGATATCTTTGCGCAGGTTCTTAATCAGACCCGCAAGGGCGTCGTTAAGCTCTCGTAGGTTCTTTACAAAATCTTTGGCTTTCTGTGGTTGCATCTCCGTAACTATTATATTGCCAATCGCCCGAAATTATACGTATGTAAGTAATTAGGAAAATACGGAAATTTTTTGGACGATTTATATGATTAATGTGATAAAAAAATTCAGATGAGGAAAAATCCGCTTTTGCCTATATATACTCTATATGCGGGGCTAGTGTTCGCTTTTTTCATGTTTTTATATTCACCCCTGATGCTTTTGCCGCTGCTGTTCAAAAAAGAAGGCAACAGGCTAAGCTTTTGGGGCTTTCACCTCTGGGCACAGAGCTTCAGGCTTTTTACAGGCATTTGGTACGATGTTAAGGGCCTGGAGAACATAAATAGCCAGGAATCTTACATCATAATTCCCAACCATACCTCTTTTCTGGATATATGCCTGCTGCCGCTTATCACCAAAGGCGCCTTTAAACCACTATCCAAGAAGGAAGTGGGCAAAATACCGGTCTTTGGCTGGCTGGCACGTGTCATTACAGTAATGGTAGACCGCACCAGCGCAGGCAGTCGCAGAAATAGTGTAATGAAGATGAGAAGAGCCCTGAAGGGGGGCACCTCTATCATGATATTCCCGGAGGGTACGGTAAATAAAACCGCTAACCTGCTAAACCCTTTTTACGATGGCGCCTTCAGAATTGCCCTTGAAACAGGTGCTGCGCTGGTACCTGTTGCCATTGCCGGCGCCAACCGCCTGATGGGTGCCAAATCCCTCATCATGCGGCCCGGAACGATCAGGGTACAAGTAATGCCTCCTGTAAGGGTAGATGGACTTAGCACTGCAGATGTTCCGGCGCTTAAAGCGCAGGTGCACACTGCCATGGAAAGCAAACTGCAGGAGCTGCACGATACCTACTTCAGGCCACAGGCTGCCAGCAGGGTATAGTAAAAAAATCCTCCAGGGTTTTGAAAACCTGGAGGATTAGCATGCTACCGCAGGAACTACGCGAGCTCTACAACCAAATCATCCTGTTCTACCATGGTGCCTGCATTGAGGTGTATTTTGCTGATGGTGCCAGCGGCAGGAGCTGCAATGGTGGTTTCCATTTTCATGGCCTCAATTACAAATAGTGGCTGGTTTTCTTTTACCTGATCGCCCTCCTTTACCATCAGCTGGGCAATACGCCCCTGCAGCGGTGCACCTACCTCGCCGGCGGCACTGGCTTTGCGGTTATAAACTTTGGTAACCGTTAGGTTCTCGTCGCGCAGCTTAAAGCGGCGGCTCTGGCCATTCAGCTCAAACGATACCATGCGCATGCCTTCCTCATCAGGCTCGGAGATGTACAGCAGCTTTATGATGATGTTCTTGCCTTCATCGATCTCTACGAGCGTATCTTCGCCATGGCGCAGGCCATAGAAAAAGACCGGTGTAGGCAGGCTTAATACATTACCATACAGCTTGCGGTGGTGGCAAAAGCTCTCAAAAACTTTGGGGTAGAGCTGGAAAGACAGAAAATCAAGGAAACTGGTTTCTAAACCAAAGCGCTGCTGGAACTGGGCAAATTCCTTATCGAAATTTACCGGCTCCAGGTGTGCATTTGGCTTGTCTTTATAGGGTTCCTGCCCTTTCAGCACTGTTTCCTGCAGCTTTTGCGGAAAACCGCCAGGGGCCTGCCCCAGGTCTCCTTTCATCAGGTTTACCACAGATTCAGGAAAGCTAAGGCTATGCCCCCGCTCAAGCACATCCTGCTCTGTGAGCTTATTGGAGGTCATGAAAATGGCCATATCTCCCACTACCTTGGAGGAAGGCGTTACCTTTACAATATTGCCAAACATGCGGTTTACCACCGCATAGTTCTTTTTTACTTCCTCAAACTGCTTCTCCAGCCCCAGGGCGGTGGCCTGCGGGCGGAGGTTGGAGTATTGTCCGCCGGGGATCTCATGCTCGTATACCTCGGCTGTACCGGCTTTCAATCCACTCTCAAAGGGGTAGTAGTATTCCCGAACATCTTCAAAATAGGTACTGAACTCGTTCAGCGAAGGCAGGTTAATTGGCAGCTCCCGCTCGTGCCCCTGCATGAAAGCAACTACAGAATTGAAGTTTGGCTGCGAGGTAAGGCCCGACATGGAAGCGAGTGCCACATCTACCACATCTACGCCTGCCTCTATTGCTTTCAGGTAAGAGGCTGCCTGTATGGATGAGGTATCGTGCGTATGCAGGTGTATAGGCATGCTTACAGCCTTTTTAAGCTCCCGCACCAGCACCTCGGCGGCATAAGGCTTCAGCAGGCCTGCCATGTCTTTGATGGCCAGTATATGGGCACCTTCGTCCTCGAGCCTGCGGGCCAGATCCAGGTAGTACTGCAGGGTGTATTTGGTTTCGTTGGGGCTCAGCAGATCACCGGTATAGCAAATGGCAGTTTCGGCCAGGGCACCCGTACGCTCACGTACCGCCCTTATGCTTACCTTCATGGCCTCTACCCAGTTCAGCGAATCGAAAATGCGGAATACATCGATGCCGGTTTCCCAGCTCTTTTCAATGAACTTTTCAATCAGGTTATCGGGATAAGCCTTGTAGCCCACAGCATTAGAGCCTCGCAGGAGCATCTGCAGCAAAATGTTGGGAATGTGCTGCCTGAACAGTCTCAGGCGCTCCCAGGGATCTTCCTGCAGAAAGCGCATGCATACATCGAAGGTTGCGCCGCCCCATACCTCCATACTAAATACCTGCGGGTGCTGATGGGCAAAGCCTTCTGCAACCTTTAGCATATCGATGGTACGCATACGGGTAGCCAGCAGGCTCTGGTGCGCATCGCGGAAGGTGGTATCGGTGTACTGAATGCTCTTTTGCTCCTTTAACCACTGCACAAATCCTTCAGGCCCCAGTTCGGTGAGCCTGTTTTTGGTGCCTTTGGGAAACTCCCCCAGGCGATCCCACACCGGCACTTTTGGGGTGCGGAAACGGCGATTAGGATCGAAATTTTTAACAGTAGGATTTCCGTTGATGGTGGTGTTGGCCACGAAGCGCAGCATTTTGGTACCCCGGTCCTGGCGCAGGGGTACCTTCATCAGCCCGGGGTGGTTTTTGATAAAGCCAACGGTAGCCTCGCCAGCCTGAAAGGTTGGGTGCTGCACTACATTCTCCAGAAAGCCAATATTTGTTTTTACACCCCTGATCCTAAACTCACGCAGGGCACGGTTAAGGCGCTGTGCAGCCCCCTTGAGGGTACGGCCCTTGGCAGAGACCTTCACCAGCATGGAATCGAAGAAAGGCGAGATGGTCATGCCCGGGTAGGAAGAACCTTCATCAAGCCTGATACCAAAGCCGGCGGCATTGCGGTAGGCAATAAGGGTGCCGTAATCGGGCTGGAAATTATTTTCGGGATCTTCGGTGGTAATGCGGCACTGAATGGCAAAGCCATTGCAGTGAATATCTTCCTGGCGGCCCACCAGCAGGCGCGGATCATCAAGCGGAATATTACGGGCTATCAGGATCTGCGAGCGCACAATATCGATGCCTGTAATCTCTTCAGTAATGGTATGCTCTACCTGTATGCGGGGGTTTACTTCAATAAAGTAAATGTTCTCCTGCTGGTCTACCAGAAATTCTACCGTACCCACATTGTTGTAGTTTACATGGCGGGTAATGCTAAGGGCATAGTTATAGAGCTTCTGCCGGGTAGCATCACTCAATACCGAAGGCGCTACCTCCACCACCTTCTGGAAACGACGCTGAACGGAGCAGTCGCGCTCGTAGAGGTGAATAAGGTTACCCCAGTTATCGCCCATGATCTGCACTTCGATGTGCTTTGGGTTGGCAATAAATTTTTCAAGAAAAACAGAATCGTCGCCAAAGGCAGTGCGGGCTTCATTGCGGGCTTCGCTAAAGAGCTTTTCCAGCTGCTCGTCGTCTTCTACCACACGCATGCCCCTGCCACCGCCGCCAGCAGCCGCTTTTATCATAAGGGGGTAACCGATGCGATTGGCCTCTGCCCTTGCAACCTCCAGTCCTGTAAGTGGTTCGCGGCTATCTTCTATAAGCGGTACACCTGCTGCACGGGCTACCTCCTTAGCTTTTACCTTATCGCCCAGCAAGTCCATTACCTCCGAGCGCGGACCCACAAAAATGATCCCTTCCTCTTCGCAGCGGCGGGCAAAATTTACATTTTCGCTTAAGAAGCCATAGCCTGGGTGTATGGCATCTACGCCTTTGTGTTTAGCCAGGGTTATGATTTCTTCAATGTCCAGGTAGGGCTTCAGCGGGTCGTCGTCACGGCCAATCTGGTAGGCTTCGTCGGCTTTGTAGCGGTGCAGGGAGTAGCGGTCTTCGTAGGTATAAACTGCTACTGTGCGGATACGCATTTCGGAGCCTGCGCGCAGCACACGTATGGCAATTTCGCCACGGTTGGCCACCAGAATTTTGTTGATTTTGCGGATCTCGTCTCGGTTCATGAGGATAGTTGTATTAAAAAATAAGCGCAAACACAGTAAGTAAGAGCTTGTAAAAATAGGGCTTTACAGGCTCCGCCAACGTTTGCGGAAGCTAAAATATAGATATTTAAAAATAAATAAGCCTGTTGAAATAAAAAAATTGCCTTACAGGGCCAGGCTATCTGCAACAGTTACCCATACGGCCTGGCTTTCGGCATAGCCCTGGTGCTGAATACCCTCAATACGCAGCTGCCTTTTCTGACGTACGGCAGTCTCCAGGGCGCTAAGCACATCAAAATTGCCTGGCACCAGGGGCAGGGTTTGCACCAGCTTGTTCGGGGTGACAGGATGGTTCTGATCGCGGTAAGGCTCTTGAAGGCGCAGCTGGTAATCGTAAGCTATATCAGGAGCAGGCCGCTGCATGCGCTCTACCTGCCCGGTATAGGCAATGCTGTTTCCCTGTGGCCGTGCATCGAGGGTATCGGTGTAGTGGCAGTAGCTGTACAATTGCGGGTGCACCTCTTCTGCAACAAACAAGCCGCGGTTGTAGGTAGTTTGTCCCCCGCGCTGCTCCTGCTGCCAGTCTTCCTGCATCTGCCCGCTAAGGGTTACACACTGGCCCAAAAAAGCCGCCAGGGTATCGGAGCCTTTTAAAAAATAAGCTGACTGGGAGATAAGCTGATAGCCACCCTCTGGCAGCCCCAGTGCCTTTGCCTCATGGGGCTGAAGCCCACTGGTCTGCAGCAGACCAGTGATTTGTGTAGGTCCATCCATGTTCAAGCCTACCCCTTTCGGAGATGCTGCTTGTGTGGTATCTGTTGCTGTCTGCTCTTCTGCGGTTCTGTCGCCGGAGTTTCCGCAACCAGGCAAACAAAAAGTAAAAAGCAGAGGCAGCAAGCAGCGGTAAATTTTCACGGAATTTCTGGTTTTGAACATTTTCTGCCAGCATACAAGGGCCGCTGTATGCAAATTTATGGCTTAATGAGCAATGGCTTTAATGAGCAATAAAAAAGCAGCCTTAGGCTGCTTCTGTATGATCAGTAGTCGTCCTCATCGTCATCTTCCTCATCAACGGGCTTATCAACATAAGGGCTTTTCTCTTCTGCTTCATCATCGAAGTTATCTTCAGCATCTGCGGCAGCATCTTCGCCTGCAAAGCTATCGCGCAGGTTACCTTCATCATCATAATCATCATCATCGCTGATAATCTGGCGTGCTTCCTGCACCGTCATGCGTATGAGGTAATAGATGTCTTCTGTTTCGAACGGCAGCGCTGAAACTCTTTTACCTTCCTTGTTTGTAAAACTAACCAGGTTATTGGCAAAGCCATAGGGGTACTCCATCTTAACCCTGCTGATAATTTCTTCGGGAAGATTTTCGTAATCCTTGATGATACGCTTCTTGTTCGAGTTTGTTGGTTGTGGCATAATGCTGTAAAGTGATTTTGATCAGGAGGGTGCAGTTCTAATTGGGCACTACGTTGATATCCTTATATGAGTTACGTTTTAGGTAGCCTTGCCTCCCATTCCTTTTCAGGTCATAAAAAAACAAAGCTCCCGCATATGAGGCAATGCTTTGAGCCTAATTTTTTTAAAAATATTTTAGCCCCAGTAAAAAATTGCCTAAATAGCTCCTTTTCAGGTAAAAATATCAGCGATTCTTTTTTTAAAACAAAGGTCAGAGTCTCAATTAATTGAAATTTAGAATGAATATAGATGAACATCCCGGAGAACTCCTACCCCTGCCACCATGCTTGGTAACAGTTCTATGGCTATAGGGTAAAGCACTTTTACCTGCAAAAGCTTATTCCAGCCTTAGCACAATTTCCCGTTGTGGCTCTTTCCAGCCATGACTCAGGTAATGGGTGCGGGTTTTATTGCCCTGCTGCAGGCAAAGCTCATACCCTGCAAGCGAGGTGGCATCAAAAGTAAACCGACCATTTTCGGGCCACAGCATAAGCTGCTCCTGGCTGATGCTGTTGGTAAGCCAGAGCACAAGTGGCTTGGCAGGATCTGCGCCTTCTACACGGCCTGTTACTTTGTACTGCTGCTGTTCGGTCAGATCAATGTTCAGATAATGTGATAGTGAGGCATCGGTTCTGGAAGATGTTGTAAATTCTGCAACTCCCCCCAGGGCATCGCACCCTAGTAAAAAGGAATAGGAACTTTCAGTATCAAGCTCTACCTCAAAACTGCCGCGTTCATTGGCCTGAAGGGTGTCTGGTTTGCCACCGGCCATGTCATATACAATTACCTGTGTGTGCGAAGCTCTTTTTTTATTGGGCAACCGCACATTACCCAGCACAAATATTTTGGTTCTGCGCTCCAGTGCCACTTCAAACTGCCGCTTGCCATATTGCTTTCCCTGCAGGGTAGAATAGTTAATTGTGCGCGATCTGTAACTTTTCGCCTCTATGTTGAGCTTGTAACTTTCACCCGGGTATAGGGTAAAGTTGTATGCACCTGCCTCATTTGTTACCAGCTGCCGTATGCTGCCATCTGGATTTTGCAGTTCCACCCTGGCACCTGCCAATGGTTTCTGGTTGGTACTGTCGCGAACAGTTCCTTCCAGGTGTATCACATGGTAATCGAGCCGGTAAAGATCATCACCACCGCGGCTGCCTTTACGGTTGGAGGCAAAATACCCACCGCTGCCATCGGGCAGCCACACCAGCCCGAAGTCATCTTCAGAAGAATTGAGCGGAGCCCCCATGTTGCGTACATGTACTACTTTTGTACCACTTAGGAGTGCCTCATAAATATCAAGGCGCCCCAGGCCTATGCGTCCATCAGAGGAAAAGTAGAGTTTATTAGCCTGCAGTACAGGAAAAGATTCATTACCGGGCGTATTAACCCTGGGGCCTGCATTTACCGGCTCGCTCCATTCCCCATCCTGCAGCACAGAATAGTAGATATCAGTTCCGCCCAGACCATCTGTTCTGTCAGATACAAAAAACATAAGCCGTCCATCGGCACTCACCGCCGGATGGAACATATTTCCCAAAACAGGAATCTTAATTTTTTCGGCCTCCTGCCAGGCCTCTTTCTCTGCCCGGGCGCTGGCAAACCAAAGGGATAACTGGCCGTTGCGCTCTGAACGGCTGAAATAAATATTACCAGTTGTATCCAGTGTGGCGGGGCCTTCGTGCAGGCTGCTGTTTACAGTATGCTCCAGCCGGGTGTAATTAACAAAGCGTGTGTTGCTTCTTGCCTCTGCCTTGTATACATCCAGGTCTGTAACATGGCTCGAAAAGCTTCGTTTCACAATCCCGCCCTTTTTCCTGTCGGAGACAAAAAGAATACCCTCCTTAGTTAAAACCGGCGCAAACTCATGCTGGCGCGAGTTGATGGATAGCGGGTGTACCGAATAACGTATGGCAGTTCTGTACAAGTCTGATTTACCCAGGTCTTCAGCAACCTCTGCGGGTTCGCCTATCTTGTTAAGGTAGGCCTGAAAACTGCTGCGGGCTTCATCGGTACGGCCGAGGCTCTGCAGGCATAGGGTGTAGGCAAGCAGGTGCCTGGCCTCCAGCTGCTGCGGATCGCCAAGATTTCTGTAAAGGCGTACTGCCTCGTTTGCTTTACCTGTAAGCGCATAGGAATGTGCCAGCATGAGCGTAAACTGATTGTTGCGTTCCTGCTCAATGGCTTGTTTGATGAAGGGAATTGCTTTTTCATAAGCACCTGCCTGGTACAGCAGCAGGCCTTTCTGGTCAGAGGGCTTCAGGCGGAAAAACACATTATCAAACTGAGCTACTGCCGGGGCAACTCCAACAAAAGTCAGCAGTAAAAACAGCAGGCAGCTTAATATGTATTTTATCCTCTTCAAGGCCATCTTCTTCTAAAAATAGCGTGGTGAACGTACTGCGGTGCGATCGAAGGTGAACGAGTACTGCAGACTTACCTCATGCGAATCGCTGCCGTACAGCTGGTTCTTTTTCAGGGGCATATCCCAGGAGTAGCCAAAGCGCCACTGTGAGCTTAACTGCACCTGCACCAGGCCAGCCAGCAGATTAGAGGTTCTGTAGGATGCCCCCAGCCACAGTGTTTCCCGGAACAGTACATTCATGTTAAAATCTGTATAGGCAACACCCTGCTCAGGCACGCTTATCAGTATGTTTGGCTTCAGGAGCACATCGTGGTTAATAGAAAATACCTTGCCTGTATGAAATACATACTGACGTAAATGGCGTCTGAAAATGTTCTTCTCTGGATCTGGCGCTGTAGCAGGTACAATTTCCGGCACTGCAAAGCCTGCATAGAATTTATTTGTTGAATAATAAAGGCCTACCCCCAGGGTTACCACCCACATACTTTCCCGCAGGGCAAAAACCTCATCATTCTGGTTGTAGAGCAACAGGTTCTGATAACCAGGGGTGTAATGGTTAATATTTGCAGAAAGTCCGCCGGTTACTTTGCCTTTGCCTACCGGCATACGATATCCCAAAGCAGGTGAAACGGCCATTCGGTGACCGCTGCCTATAGATTCGTTCAGCAGGCGAACGCCAGCCGTTAAGGGTACGCCAGGCAAAGGCGTATGCGCAGATAATACCTGTGTGCTTGGCCCACCCATTGCACTTATCCACTGCACCCTGCCGTGCAGGCTTATGACCATGGCATCGTTGCTACCTGCATAAGCAGGATTGATCACAGAAGCATCGTGCATATACTGCGAAAACAGGGGTTGCACCTGCGCCAGTACACTGCCTGAGCATGCCAGAAGAAAAGCTGATATGTAAAATACAAGCTGTTTCACTTTTTACTTCTTAAGCACTATATATCCCTGCAGTACCGGCGCATTGGCCGATGTGCTGATTTTATAGAAGTAGGTGCCTTCCGGCAGCTCGTTACCACCGGGCCTTAAGCCTTTATTTCCCTGGCCTGTAAACTTTTTATCGCTGTTGTTATAGCCCTGCTGCTCAAACACCAGTGCTCCAAAACGGTCATACAGCCGCACCAGGTTATCCGGATAGCGTTCAATATGCTCTATGCGCCAGTAATCGTTGCTGCTATCTTTATTAGGTGATACGCCCTGGTAAACAATAAGTCCCGGGGGTGGCAGGCGAACATCCAGCACAATTACAGCTTCCGAGCAGAGCTCTGCTCCTGCTACACCATCACACACCGTATAGCGCAGTGTATCCATACCAACATAATGTGCAGGTGGCAGGTAAGTAAAAATACCACGTTCATTGATTTCTGCCGTTCCGCCAGCCTGGCTTTGCAGCACGCCCGGCACTACCCTTAACCCATTGCCATCAGGGTCTGTATCGTTCTGTAAAACCGATACTGATGGCGTGTACTGCTCTTCCTCTACTTCGAAGTTATCTGGTTCGGCAACAGGGGCATGGTTTACCGTTATTTTTGCCGGCTCTGCATATACCGGTGCACACTCGTTGCTTTGCAGGACGGCCCTGTACCAGGTAGACTGCGTTAGATTCTGATAGCTCTGGACAGCAGTTGTATTACTGATACGCTCCACCTGCTGCACAAAACCATCTGTAGAGGTCTCCCAGTAGAGAATGTTGCCACTATATGCTTCCAGTTGCAGTTCGCCGCTGTTGGAGCCGCTCACCACCACCCGGCTGCCCGTTACCCTGCCTGCCTGTAGCTGTGGCTTTACAGTAATGGTTGCCTGCTGGCTATAAACCGGCGAACAGGTTCCATTCTGTACTACCGCTCTGTAGGCTGTTGTAGCAGTTAAGTTTTGGTAGGAGATGGTGTTGCTGGTTGCTTCAACTGGGGTAACTGTAGCGAAATTATCAGTAGAGCTTTCCCACCTGATGATGTTACCTGTTTTGCTTTCGAGCAGCAGGCTACCGCTGTTTTCGCCCCAGCATACAGTGGCGGCACCGGAGACTACACCTGCTGCTGATGGTTCATCTATAGTAATAGTGGCAACAGTAGAATAAGCCTGTGAGCAACTTTCATTTTGCACCACTACCCGGTAAGCAGTGGTTTGTTTTAGGTTGCTATAGGCAAAGGTGGTTGCCGTATGGTCAATGATTTGTATGTCTGATGCAAAATTATCGGCTGAGGCTTCCCAGCGAAGAACATTGCCGCGATGGGTGGAAAGCTGTAGGGTACCACTGTTGGTGGAGGCACAAAAGCTTGTTGCACCTGCCAGTGTTCCACCCAGTGTGGCTGGCACTGTTTCTACCTTCCAGCTTGCAGAAAATGTTTCGCCACACTCCGCACTACCTACCACAGCCCTGTACCAGGTATCGCTGGTAACATTGCTGAAGTGATAAGTAGCCGAGGTATTAGCAACAGACTGTATATTCTGAGTAAAATTATCGGTGCTGCTTTCCCAGCGAATAACATTGCCAGTATAATTTTTAAGGCTAAGCTCGCCGCTATTCGCCTCCAGGCAAACCTGCAGCGGACCACTGATAAACCCACCTGCAAGCTCGGTTACGCTTATTTTAAACAGAGGGCTGTATACTGCCGCACAGCTGCCATTCTGAACCAGCACCCGGTACCACCGGTTGCTGCTGATGTTGCTGAACGTATGCATGGTGCTGGTATTAGATACCTGCTGGGTGTGCGAGACAAACTCATCTGTAGAATACTCCCAGCGCAAAATTTTACCGTAGAAGTCAGATACACGCATGGTACCGCTGTTAGTACCCTTGCACACGCTGATGGTACCGGTAATGGTACCGCCGGCACTGGCCTGATCAAACCTTACTACATGTAATGCCGAAAACTGGTCGGCACATTCCGGATTGCCAACCACTGCCCTGAACCAGGTATCGCCACTAATGTTGCTGAATGAGTATTGTGCCCCGGTATGGGCAATTGTTTGTTTATGATTATGAAACCCATCATTGCTCCACTCCCAGCGCCTGATAGTACCTGTGTAGCCCTGCAACTGCAATTGCCCTGTATTTGCCTCGGCACATACCTGATTCGGGCCGCTGATGTTGCCTGCAATAACCTCTGAAACCGATATTCTAACAACACTGCTGTTTACAGCAGTACAAACTTCATTTTGCACCACCGCCCTATACCAGCGGTCTGCACTTAGGTTGCTATAGGTATAGGTATCAGCGGTATGGGCAATGCTTTCTGTGTGGGTGGCAAAGCCATCGTTAGAGTATTCCCAGCGCTGAATTTGTCCCCTGTGTCCGCTAAGACTCAAGGCACCGCTGTTAGTACCCTTACATACTGTTGCAGTGCCCGCAAGGGTGCCGCCCAGGCTGGGTGGTACAACATTGATTGTGGCAGCAGCTGAAAATTTTTCTCCGCATGTGCTGCTCCTTACCAGTGCCCTATAGCTGGTATTGGCGGTAAGGTTCTGGAACGGCAGTTCGTTTGCAGTGTGAGCGATGGGAACAATGTTGCTGATAAAATTATCAGTAGAACGCTCCCAGCGAACAATCAGTCCATTATGGTTTTCGAGCTTAAGGGTGCCGCTGTTCGTTCCGGCGCAAACACTATTCTGACTGGCAGTAACGGTTCCTCCCACTTCGGGCTTCAGCTCAACATTAGTGCTTCCCGTAAGTTCACAGCCGTTAACCGTAATCTTTACAGCATATTTACCTGCCTTTGCAGCAAGCAGATTTAGTATTAGCGGGTTTTGCTGGGTGGAACTAAAACCACCAGGACCCGACCACAGGTAAGTGGCACCAGGCAAGGTTGCTGCAGTAAGCTGTACATTAACTCCTTCGCAGAAAGGACCGCTACCAGCAGCATACAAGTTTGTAATTTCGGCGGCACTTAATGCTCTGTTAAAGATGTAAACATCATCGAGGCTACCAGAGAAATACTGGCTGCCTGGCACCTCCGGCCAGCCAACAACATTTCCAAAGCCTATTTTCCAGTAACCGCTAAAGTTTTCTGCATGGGTGTAACGGCTGTCGGAAGCCTTCAAGACACCATCCACAAACAGCTTCATGCCTTCGGCAGAAAGGGTAGCTACAGCATGGTGCCACTGATTATCATTATATTTTTCTTCAGTCTTAACAACTTTGTGTTTATCAGAAGTTGCTTCGTCTATGTACACGCCAAAAAAAAGCTGCCCCAGATCGTTAAGGTAAATATGCCGGTCGAACTGGCTACTAAGTCCGTTTTGCTTTATGCCTGCGCCTATTAGCTTGCCACCACTTGTACTGCTCGTTTTAAACCAGATGCTGAGGGTAAATACATTAGGCCCTGGAGCAGCAAACTGGTTGCTTGTGGTTATGTAATCATCAACCCCATCAAACAAATAGGCATTGTTCGGAACACCAAAACGGTCGGCAGTGGGTGTGGCACCAAATACGATGCCATGATTCTGATTACCTGAGGCATCGTTGGCATTATTAATAAATGGGTAATGCGCCAGAAGTCCATTGGTTGGCTGCTCACTTTTTACCCCCACCAACTGATCATTCGTTAATTCCTGCAGGTAGGTTACCTTAAAAGGAACTGTGTATATGGGTGGGCATGAGCCGCCGTTAGCCACAACTGCACGGTACCAGGTGGTGGTGCTAAGGTTTGTAAATGCCTGAACATCCTTGGTATTAGCAATGGGGCGGATGTCTGTTGCAAAGGCATCGCCAGATACCTCCCAGCGCAGCAGGCTGCCGTTTCTGTTCTCAAGCGTTAATGTGCCACTGTTACTTCCCGGGCATACCAGCGCATTGCCTTTGATAACACCTGCATTTGCTGCAGGGTATGCAGTTATTTTAAAGATAGGGCTATACACTTCACCACAACTGCTGCTCTGCACAACTGCACGCACATAGGTAGTAGTGCTTATCTGGTTAATGGTAACAGTTTCTGCAGCAGTAACTAATACCTGTGGGGCTGTTGCAAAGTTATCGGTGCTCCACTCCCAGCGCTTAACCGTTCCTACATGTTTGCTTAGCGTAAGGCTCACATCTGATCCTGCTGTACACACCTCGGAAGGTCCGCTGATTACACCACCGGAAGATGGTTGCCCCACGAAAATTGTGGCACCGTTTGAATAGAGATAAACGCCGTTACCAGCATCGTAATATACCCGGTAGGTTGTTGTTTTGAGTAAGTTGGAGTATACCAGCTGGGCAGAGGTATTAGCTATTTGCTTTACATTGGTCTTAAAATAGTCAGTGCTGGACTCCCAGCGAACAATGCTGCTGGCTGTACCTGAAAAGGTAAGGGTGCCGCTGTTACTGCCTGCACATTGGCTGGCTATCACGTTTGAGAGTGCAAAGGAATGTCTGACAGGATTTTCCAGCGCCAGTTCCTCAAGGGTATTCGGATTAAGAAACCTGGCTCCCGGCGATACTTTCCCTCCTACATATATTTTCCCGGTGCTTTCAGTTGGGCCGGCACTGTTGCCGATGCTGAAATCACCCAACATAATCATTGTACCCTTATTATTGAGCATGGCTGTATTGTACTGATTGTACAGCCCGTGGACGATCAGCACACCGCCTGGCTCAATATTTACAAGCGCGTTGTTGCCCACAATAAGGCTGCCATGTACACGCAGGGTATCATGTACATTTAGAATCGCACCGGCAACGGAAGGTAAATCTAAACTGGCAGCGGTAGCATAAGTGCCCAGCGAAACATAGCCATAGATATTAATCTGAGCTGCAGGCAGAGGGCTTGGGTTTGGAATCCCGCCCCAGATCTGGTTCCAGGTAGACTGGTGGGTCCAGAGACCGGAATAGTTGTTGCGCGTGCTAACCGTTTGAGCCAGGGCACAACAAGCATTAAATATGATAAATATTAATAGTACAACTTTACGCATAGATTATCGGGGAAACGTAAGGATAAATGTAGACCCTTCCCGTACTCTGCTGCGAACCCGCAGCTTTCCACCCAACTTCTCAATAGTCAATTTAACAATGTGCAGACCTAAGCCCGTTCCATCTGATGAGGGGTCTACTTTATAGAACATATCAAATATCTTAGGTAACTGTTCAGCAGGTATACCTAAACCATTATCGGTGAAGGTAAAGCTTGTACCCTCCTCATTCTGAACTACATCAATTTTAAGGAAAGGCTGTGCCTTGTAAGGATCGCAGTACTTAATGCCATTTTCAGTAAAGTTCTGAAGCACCGAGTAGAGCAGCTTTTCATCACTTACCAGTTGTAAACCCTCCTGTATATTCAGATCAATCTTTATCAGGCCGAAATGACGGATGTTGCTGAAGCTCTGGATAATTTCCTGCATCATAACAGGCAGGTCTATCTGCTGGTTCTCTACCTCTGCCTGCTTTACTTTAGTAAGCTTCAGCAGGTCCATCAGCAGGTTATCGAGCCTGCGGGTACTTTTGTAGATATGCTGAAAATACTCAATTGCGGTAGCATCTTTTACATCTGCCAGGCCTATTTGGGTAAGCCCCATAATAGAACGCAGTGGTCCTTTGATGTCGTGCGAGGCTTTGTACACGAACAGCTCCAGCTGCTGGTTATGGTCTTCGATCTGTGCTTTTTTGTTGCCCAGGTCTTTTAAACTGGTGGTTAAATCTGCCTGCACAACTTTAAGGCGCTTGTTTACCTCTTTTAACCACTCTTTTTGTTTGCGGTATTTAAAGGCAAAGAAATAAACCACGCCTAAAACAGATAGCAGGGCAATTGTTAATCCGGCAAAAACCAGCAGTTTCTTTCTGAATGCAGCTTCTGCAGCAGCTTTTTCTGTTTCAATTCGCTGAATATGCCCCAGGGCTACCCTGTTGATTGAGTCTTTTTCTACTAATAGGTTCTTAAGCTTGGTAAGCGCTTCCCTGGTACGTTCTTCGGTACGCTTAATGGCCCTGGCGTTTTCATCAAGGGTTTTTTCCAGGCCCGACAGGTATCCTCTGAGCTCCTCGCGCTGGGGTTCGGTTATATCATTTTCATTCAGAAGTTTTTCCTGAATTTTCAGGATCTCTTTCCTGATTTCATCATTCTTCTGTTCATAGAGGGTTCTGTCGTTCTCTATTTGTACGGTTATGCGCTCAAAGTCTTCTTCATATGCCTTTACCAGCGGATCGTCTTTTTGTAAATCGACAGGGCTAACCACAACACTTGTTTCATAGAGGCTAAGGGCAAGCTGATGGCTTGTGGTGTTCACCCGCCTGTCATGCAGCAGATATTTAGCAGGCAGGCGTACTGTGGCAAAAGCCGAAACCGGACCATTAAGTACAATAGTTCCTTTGCTGTCGGTTTGTAGCGTAGTGCCATCCAGCTCAAGCTGCAGCTCTGCCAGGGGCTGGCCCAGGGTATCGGTAACTTGTAGTGTGGTAATCTCATCTGCCATGATCAGGCGCCGTACGTACACAACAGCCCTGTTGGCATCTTCGTAGTATTCTGCTTTGGTAACCTCCCAGCGCTCATCCTCAAGTTCCGCCCTTACCGGCATACGGAATGCACGCTCCAGTTGCAAGGTAATCCTGCCCTGCTTATCGGTTGTGTAGTAATCGCTGTTATGTATGGAAACACGTAAGCCAGGCACAACTTTAGCACGCTGATCCTGCACCAGAATTTCAAGCGCTTTTTGCGCCCTGGCGGAAAGTTGGGTAAAGATGCCGAGAACCAGCAATAATATGTGGGCTGTCCTGATGTTCACGACACAATATTACACCTTAGAAAGAATTTATAAGACTGCCCAAAAAAAGCAGGCAAAAGAGCGGCGTAAGAAAATAGGGGCATTTTAACAATTTCAGCAATTGCTAAACTTTTGAATCTAAAGATTACAACTATCACAAAATATTCGACGTCTTATGATGTTTTGGCAGCACCTGATTTTTGATCTGATGGAAGGTATTTATCTTAACAATACGCAATCAAACCTTAATTATTCCACCACAATTGCTATTGTATCCCCAAAATATACAGCTTACGGGTAGGAGGAGCCGCTGGTTTTATACAACTTATTTATGTACTTGTAATAAATCAGGAAAATTAAACTAATGGTAAACCCTGAAATTAAAAGCCCCGCCGGTGGCGGGGCTTTTAACTGGTCCATCTATTTCTCCATAAGTGTTCTTAAGATATCATGCTGTGTTATGATATGTGGCTCATCATTTTCATCACGCACCATCACTGCCTGATGACTGTCTTTTAAAACAGACGACAGCACATCAAGCGTATTGTTAAGCCCTACGAACTGGAAGGGTGCATCCATCACATCCTTTATTTTCTTCTGCTTCAGGTTTTGCTCATTCAGTATCTTAGAGAGCAAAATCTTATCGGTAAGGCTCCCTACAAAAGTGCCTTCTGAAATAACAGGCAATTGTGAGATACCTTTCTCATCCATCAGGCGTACAGCCTCGGCAACGGTAGCATCCTGGTCAATGGTAGTTAACTTGCCATGGCCATTCTGATTGTGAATAATGTCTGCAGCAGTTGCAAACTCCTGACTCTCCAGGAAGCCGTGGGCACGCATCCACTCATCGTTATAGATCTTATTGAGGTAGCGGGTACCGTGGTCTGGTAAAATAATTACCATCATATCATCTTCCTTCAGGTGCTGGCGGGCCCACTCCAGGGCGCCAAATACAGCAGAGCCGCTAGACCAGCCTACAAACAAGCCTTCCTCACGGGCCAGGCGGCGGGTCATGATGGCAGAATCCTTATCAGTAACCTTAACAAAATAATCAATAAGGCTAAAGTCTACGTTCTTGGGCAGAATATCTTCGCCAATACCTTCTGTGAGGTAAGGGTAAATTTCCTTCGCATCGAACTCGCCTGTTTCCTTATACTTTTTAAAAACAGAACCATAGGTATCGATACCCACTGTAATCAGATCGGAATTCTGCTCTTTCAGATACTTTGCTGTACCGCTCATAGAACCACCCGTACCTACCCCGGCGGCGTAATGCGTTACCTTGCCCTCAGTATCGCGCCAGATCTCGGGGCCTGTGGTTTCGTAATGGGCAGCAGTATTGCTTAAGTTATCGTACTGGTTGGGGTAAAAAGAATTTTCAATTTCCTTGTTGAGCTTTCTGGCCACAGAGTAGTAAGAGCGCGGATCTTCCGGCGTAACGTTGGTAGGGCATACCACCACCTCTGCACCCATGGCACGCAGAATGTTAATCTTCTCCATCGATTGCTTATCGGCCATGGTAAATACACATTTATAGCCCTTGGCAATGGCGGCCAGTGCCAGGCCCATACCGGTATTACCACTGGTGCCTTCTATAATTGTACCGCCCGGTTTAATGATTCCTGCTTTTTCAGCGTCGTCAATCATTTTAATGGCCATGCGGTCTTTCATAGAGTTACCGGGGTTCAGGTACTCTACTTTTACCAGCACGGTGCCTTTTATGCCGCGCGTTACTTTGTTTAGTTTTACCAGAGGTGTATCCCCAATGGTATCGATGATGGAGTTATAATACATTTTTACTGTTGTTTTCCTGCCACAAAGGTAAGCACTTGCTCGTAATAACCATACAGTTGTTAGGTTGTACATTAGAGGTGCCCGCACCATAAGTGCTTACTTCTCAAACATAGCCTTGCATAAAGTAGTTTCTTAAAAGAGAGATAGCAGTTGCTTGTCTTTTATTTTTACTTAAACAATCACGACTATGGCCAAAGATGATAATATGGAAACCAAACCCGGGCGCTTATCTCCAATGATACAGGTTATTGAAGACCTGAAGACCGAGGGTTATACTACCGAGTTTTTTGTGAACGATGGCAAATTGCACGACAGGGAAGGCAAGAATTTCGACCCCAGCAAAATGGCTATCAATAACGAATACCGTTTTGAAGGGCAGAGCGACCCAGAGTACATGGGCATCCTCTACGCCATTTCAGATCCATCAGGCACCAAAGGCTACATTTCCAATGCCTATGGCACTTATGCCGATGGAGATACCGATGAGATCATCCAGAAAATGAACGACCAGACAAGAGGTAGCAGGCAGTAAAAGCAGAAGTTAGTTAAATCCCGCCTGGAGCGGGATTTTTTTATTTCAATGCTGCTGGGCCAGCAGGTAAAGCACGGCCATGCGTACGGCCACTCCGTTTTCTACCTGGTCCAGGATTATGGCATTTTTGGCATCGGCAACATCAGAAGATAACTCCACCCCCCTGTTTATAGGGCCCGGGTGCATAATTACAATCTCCTTTCCTACCCTTTGCAGGCGCTCTTTGGTTAAACCAAAGTAGAGTGAGTACTCGCGCAGCGAAGGGAAATACTTAGCCTGCTGTCGCTCCAGCTGTATGCGCAGCACATTTGCCACATCGCACCACTGCAGGGCTTTGTCTACATCCAGCTCTACCTTTACCCCCAGCTCCTTAATATAGCGGGGCAAGAGGGTGTTTGGACCGCACACCATTACCTCTGCACCCAGCTTCTGCAGGCAAAAGATATTGGAGAGGGCAACCCTGGAGTGAAGAATATCGCCAATGATCACTACTTTTTTACCGGCTACCTCCCCAAGCTTTTCCCGGATGGAATAAGCATCGAGCAGAGCCTGGGTTGGGTGCTCATGGGTGCCGTCGCCGGCATTTACAATATTGGCTTTTATATGGCGCGATAAGAAATGAGGTGCCCCCGGGCTGCTGTGGCGCATTACAATCATGTCTACCTTCATCGACAGAATGTTGTTAACGGTATCCAGCAGGGTTTCTCCCTTTTTTACCGAGCTGTTAGAGGCAGCAAAATTTACGATATCGGCAGAAAGCCTCTTCTCGGCCAGCTCAAAGCTTAAGCGGGTGCGGGTTGAGTTTTCGAAAAATACGTTGGCTACGGTTATATCGCGCAGGGATGGCACTTTCTTTATCGGCCTGTTAATTACCTCCTTAAAATCATCAGTAGTTTCAAGTATAAGCCGTATGTCATCGGCCGTGAGGTTTTTGATTCCTAACAGGTGCTTAACACTTAGTTGCTGCTGCATGATCAGGCAATTTCTATTAATGATACTCGGTTATGCCCGGCGTGGTCGGGAGCGGCGGTTTCTTCCTGCCACTCTACCAGCACTTTCTGGCTGCTGATGGTATTAACATGGCTCCCCACATACATTGGTTCTATGGGCAGGTCGCGGGCATAGCGGCGGTTAATCAGCACCAACAGTTCTACTTTACTGGGGCGGCCAAAGGCAGTCATGGCATCGAGGGCTGCTCTAACACTACGGCCGGTATAAAGCACATCATCTATCAGTATAACTTTTTTATCTTCGATGATAAAGGGCACGTGGGTGGTATTAGCCTTCAGGGGCTTTTCTCTTCTGCGAAAATCATCTCTGAAAAAAGTGGCATCCAGCTCTCCGTAAGGAATACTAAGACCGGTTTTTTCCTGCAGCCTCTGATGAATGCGGTGCGCCAGCAGTGTGCCCCGGGGCTGCAAACCTAGTATACAGGAATCTTTGAAGTTTTCATGATTTTCGATGAGCTGCTCACACAGCCGGCGAAGGGTTATGGTAAGCCGCTCGCCTTCCATTAAAATACGTGTTTGCATATATGCCTGTTGATGCCTTCTGCGCTTTGGCAAATATATAAAAAAAGGGGCTCTGCAGAAGCCCCTTCTCTTATTGCTTAAGGTTTAACTTTATTTATCTACCGCCGGCCTGGCATCGCTGCGTGCATTTTCCAGCAGGCTGGGATCTGGCTGGTAAACAATCTTATTAATAAAAAACACCTTACGGCTGGCCTGGCTGCTATCTTTAGAAGAGTTTCTGATACGCTGGGTACCATAAGCAAAGAAATAAGGGCCGTACCAGGGCAGGAGCGTTGTTTCTTCATGATCCATGTTTGTAAGCTGGTCGGATTCGTGCCCCAGCACCAGTTTCTCTTCGCTTTTACCCTCCAGCACTTTATCATTTTTTATGATTTTGGTACGAATGGCATCATCGAAGGTGTATAGCAGAACGGTATAATCTTCATTTGGCAGTACCTGCACCAGCTTATCGAGCTGCGGGCTGAATACCTCATTAATTTCAAAGCTGTTATCCCAAAGCAGCTTTCCATCATCATCGAAGCCTACCAGCACGGCATGGGTGTACTTATATCCCTCCAGGTACTGATTTGGGTAAGAAGAAATTCCATTCCAGCGGGAGCTCTTAAAGTAAGAGCCTCCTGTAGAGCTATTCTGGTATTTAGGGTAAAATGCTTCGGCCAGCAAAATATGATTGCCATTGCTTTCTACCACATCGTGTACCAGCAGCCTGTAATTGAACTTAACTTTTTTGCCCTGTGCCATGCGCCTGCTCACCCGTTTCTTAATGCGTTTCTGGCGCCCTTCCTTCATGTAGGAGAAAAAGTTGGTAAGCTCTCCGTAGTTATAGTAGTTAATTTTTTGGCTACCATCGGGAGCCACCCTGGCCATATAGATTCCCCTGCTGTATTTCGAATTGCTGTTTGAATAGGTACCGGCAATATATACGGCATCGTCGCCAAAGGAGGTGGTACGGCCATAAAGCAGGTAATGCTCTTTTTCAGGCTTTAGCTTGTACTCAAAAAGCAGCTCGCCATTTGCACCAAAGGTTTTAGAACCAATTGTCTGCTGTTTATCCGGTGTTTGATCGGAATAGAGTACGGTAAATGTTTTTTGCTCCGGAGATACTTTTAGCTCCAGCAGTTCGCTGTTATTCATGTACAGGCCCGGCAACACTTTAAAATGTTCATTCCTTAGGTCATAGGCAAACACTGCAGGTCTGTAATTTACATAGCCCCCAAGTATTACCAGGTCTTCCAGAGCCGTAAATTCTGTCAGGTCTATTTGAAGATCATTTTTGATGGTGTAGCCCCGCATAAAGCTGGTTTCGGCATCGATGGTGTACAACAGGTAATCAACAGAGCGGTTTTTAGGCTCTGCAAATAGCAGATAGATCTTACCCTTACGATACTCCCAGCCCCTGTACACAGCCTGATTACCCACTTCCAGGCGACTTTTCCAGCGCTCTGTCAGTGTGGTATCATATAGGTAAAGGTCATAAACATTTTTGCTGAAGGTGCTTTCTTTTATGTTATGCTGATGGATAAATATGCCGTCTGTTCCGGCAGGAATAACAGAATAATCATCAGTCTCACGCTTTAACTCCAGCTCCAGCCTTGCCGGCTGTTTAAGTTGCGCCTGCACCGATGGTCCGAAAACCAACAGCACAATAATACTCAGAAGGAAAGTATATAGTAATTTCATATTGGGTACTTAAAAACCGCCTCACTCTTTCTTATTAAGTTAACACAGAATACAGAGTAATAGCATAAAAGTATTATACTATTTTACATATTTCTGGCAATATAAATTCACTTTAGTAACTGCTATTGTAAAAAACATAAGCAGGCTCCCTAATTCCCTGCATTGGTAGTACCTTTGTTAAAGAGCATTTTTTTACGCTTACAACGCTTAGTCTTGGAAAAGATCGATAATAAAACCATCATACGCCAGTTGCGGCTGGCTGGTACACTACTGGAGCTGCACGGAGAAAATCAGTTTAAAATACGTTCCTATGTAAATGCTGTATTCCCGCTGGAGCGCCTGGAGCAGCCGCTGTATCAGCTGCCGCCGGAGGAGATAAGCAACCTGCAGGGCATTGGCAAAAGCATTGCTGCTAACATACAGGAGATCCTGGAAACCGGCACTTTTCCACTCCTGGAAGAGCTTTTGGCCAAAACCCCCGAAGGAATTCTCCGCATGCTGGGTATTAAAGGGCTGGGGCCTAAAAAAGTGCAACAGATCTGGCAGGAAATAGGCATTGAAGATCCGGAGGCGCTGCTGCAGGCCTGCGAAGAAAATAAGCTGGCCAAAGTTAAAGGCTTTGGCGCCAAAACACAGGAAACCATTAAAGAGGCCCTGCTCTTTACAAAGGAGAACCAGGGCCGCCTACGCTACGCCGACTGCCTGCCCATTGCTGAAAAGCTAAAAGAGTTGCTGCAGCAGAAATTCTCAATGGTGGAATTGGCCGGCGAATTACGCCGCTGCATGGAGGTGATCACCAACATATGCCTGGTGGTGGGGCATGAGGATGCAGCAGCAGTATGGGATGAGCTTAACAAGCTTAACGAGCTGCAGGCCGAAAGCTCCTGCTGCGGGCCTTATGCCTGGCGGGGCAAGCTGGAAGAAACACAGCTACCTGTTGAGGTACATGTTGCAGCACCTGAGCAGTTTGCCAGCGCGCTGGTTGTTTTTACTGGCTCCGATGCCCACCTGGGCACACCTTTGTCAAACGGACGAACCCTGCTGCAACTGGCCAGGGAAAAGGCCTATGCAACAGAAGAAGCCATATACCAGGAGGCCGGCCTGGCATGGGTAGCACCCGAGCTGCGCGAAGGCCGGGGCGAGCTGGCGCTTGCCGCAGAAGATGCGTTACCGCAGCTCATTCAGTACACCGATTTTAAAGGCATCCTGCACAACCACAGCACCTACAGCGATGGCAAAAATACCCTGCGGGAAATGGCTGCCTACTGCCGGGAGCTTGGGTTCCAGTATGTGGGTATGTCGGATCACAGCCAGTCTGCCTTTTACGCAGGGGGCCTGCAGATTGAACGGGTGCGGCAACAGCATAAGGAGATAGATGCCCTTAACCAGGAAATGGGGCCTTTCAGGATATTTAAAGGGATTGAAAGTGATATTTTAGCCGATGGCAGCCTTGATTATCCGGCCGATCAGCTGGCAGAGTTTGATTTTATTGTAGCCTCTGTTCACGCCAACCTTAACATGAGCCTGCAGAAAGCCACCGACAGGCTGCTTACTGCCATTGCCAACCCCTTTACCACAATCCTGGGCCACCCCACCGGCAGGCTTTTACTACGCAGGGCAGGCTATCCCATAGACCACAAGGCAGTTATTGATGCCTGTGCAGCACATGGGGTAATTATAGAAATAAATGCAAACCCCTGGCGGCTGGATATAGACTGGCGCTGGGTAAGCTATGCCCTTGAACAAGGTGTGTGGATTAGCGTAAACCCAGATGCACATGAAACTGCCGGCTATCATGACATGTACTTTGGCATGCTGGCAGGCAGAAAAGGCGGATTAACCGCAGAGCGGTGCTTTAATGCACAGCCACTGGAGGTGGTTGCAAAGCATTTTGAGCACCGTAAACAAAAAGCGCTGCAACAAATATGAAAATACTCGTAATACGTTTTTCTTCCATAGGCGATATTGTGCTGACAACTCCTGTAGTACGGGTACTAAAAACTCAGCTACCTGATGCGCAGGTGCACTACTGCACCAAAAAAGCCTATGCCGGTATGCTTAAGGCAAACCCTTATGTAGATAAACTGCACCTGCTGGAAGATAACCTCAATAGGCTGATACAGGCACTTAAACAGGAACGATTCGATTATATCATTGACCTTCACAACAACTTGCGCACTGCTATCATCAAGCAGCGGCTGGGCGTAAAGTCGTACAGCTTCGATAAACTGAATTTTGAAAAGTGGCTGATGGTGAATTTCAAAATTAACCGCCTGCCAAACATACACATTGTAGATCGTAACCTCCAGACGCTTGCTCCCCTGGACATCAAAGGTGATGAACTTGGCCTGGACTATTTTATTCCTGAACAGGATGAAGTACCGCTGGAGTGGCTACCCGAAACACACCGGGGTGACTACGTTGCCTATGCTATTGGCGCCCAGCATAACACTAAAAAATTGCCCCTCCCCCGCATGATTGAACTCTGCGATAAGATCAACAAACCCATAATTTTACTGGGTGGCAAAGAAGATGCAGCCAACGGGGGGCAAATTGAAGCATTCTTTAGCCAGCAGCAGGGCTCAGAAGCATACGAAGCGGGATTAAAGGAGCTAAACAAACGAACCATTATTTTTAATGCATGTGGTAAATTTAACCTCAACCAGAGTGCATCGCTGGTAAGACAGGCTAAATATGTTTTTACCCACGATACAGGCCTTATGCATATTGCAGCCGCTTTTAAAAAGCCTGTTTTTTCCATTTGGGGGAACACTATTCCAGAATTTGGAATGTACCCCTACCGCACCCAGTTTACCGTGTTTGAAAAAAAAGGGCTTTCCTGCAGGCCCTGTTCAAAGATTGGCTATAACAAATGCCCCCAGGGACACTTTTTATGTATGAATGGCATAGATTTTGACTTCTATTTGCCATGATGATTTGTTGCAACATTTAATATTATGTGAATGCTAAACAAGTGTTAACAATTCACGTATACAAATGACAACAAGCTCCCTCTTATAAGGAATAAAGCTAACCCTCTTTATTTCTCTATAGCCAAATTTAAACAAACATTCGACACATCATTTTTCTGTAACCCTATGTTATACAGACTGAAACTCAAGAATTCTGACAAGACAGCTATTGTTGATGACAAAACCTATGAGTACATCACCAACAACGAGTACCTTAACACAGTAGGCTTCCTAAAACACCTGCGCTTACACTCAAGCGGCTATGCCTTTTTCCAGAAAAACTGGTTAAACAAAGATGGCTCTTACCGCAACGAAACAATCTATTTGCACAAACTGGTAGCAGAGAAATCTGTAGAGAAGCCAGAAACCACAAAACGCCTGTTCGTAATTCTTAAGAATGGCGACAGGCTTGACTGCCGCGTTAAAAACCTGGAGTGGACTACCTTTAGCCATGTTACCCGCAATACCCGCAAAACTGATAACCCACTGGGTTACCGTGGTATTGTTAAAGACAATCAAAAGTACCGCGCTGTTATCTACAAAGATGGCAAACGCTACAACCTAGGCCTGTACGATACCCCCGAAGAAGCAGCGCTGGCATACAACAAAAAGTCTATTGAGCTTTTTGGTAAAACCCGCAGCCTAAACGTAATCGACAAAGACAAGCAAAAAGAAGTAGATGCAACTGCCAACGTGCAGGAATAAGCTGCATACCTGCAGTCTTATGCATTGAATATTTTTCTTGCAAACTAAAAAAGCACATACCTTCAGACAAGGGTGTGCTTTTTTAGTTATTAAAGCTAACATAAACATTTGTACAGCAATGAAAACCCTTTACCTGTTACGCCATGCTAAATCCAGCTGGGATAATCCAGACCTTGGAGATCATGAACGCCCACTGAATAAACGTGGTAAAACAGATGCTCCCAAAATGGGAAAATGGCTTGCTGAGAATGTAAAACCGCCTCAACTGATCCTCTGCAGCGATTCTGCCCGCACCAGGGCTACCATTGCTCCGGTAATGGAAGCATGGCAACTGCCAGAAGAGGTACTTCAGTTTGAAAGCAGCCTCTACCACGCCAACCCACTAACGCTTTGGGACCTGGTACAAAGCTGCGATGATAAAATAGACAGGCTGATGCTTGTAGGGCATAATCCCGGCCTGACAGAATTTGCCAACAGCGTCTGCAAAGCATTTGAGACCGAGAACATACCCACCAGCGGATTTGCAGCCTTCAGCTTCAACATAAAGCATTGGGAAGAGGCCGAAGCCAACGAAGCCGAATTTGAAACTTACCAGTTCCCAAAGAACCTGTAGCCAGGCAGTGGTGAGTATTTGGTAGAGAATAGTAAGTATTGAGTACTATAGACCTCTGTAATTGTCCCAAATTAGCACATCAGCACATTATTACTCACTCCTCACCCCTAAGTTTGCGGTAGAAGCCCCATTTGCGGAAGCGGTTCATAAACCCAAACTCATCGAACCTGCGGCCGAAGAGCAAGCGTATGCCATTGGTATTTACACTAACCCCCAGGTCATTTACCTCATATTGCTGCAGCTGGCTATTGTAGGCAATGTTCCAGAAATAGGTATGGTCGTCGTAGCCCACTGCCGCCTGTATCTGCATCCTACCTTCTGCCGACCATTGTACATCATCATCCAGCCTGTTTTCCTGCGAAACGTTCCTTCTTTGTATTTCCGGGCCTATGGCCATGCTGCCCATCAGGTAAAATCTGCCCAGTACAAATGTGTGGGCATAACCCGCTAAAACAGCACCGTGATACACATTCACCTCCTCTACCCCGCCTGCAGCATTAAAATCGTTAAAAAACCGGCGGGGCAGCAAAAGAGAATCACTGCTTATTAACAAACTGCCGCCATACAACTCTGTAAAAAAAGTACCTCCGCTGGTATGCTGCTTCTTTTTATTGTTCAGGGCGGCGCTATAGGAAAACTTATCGGGCTGAAAGAGGTAGAAAACACCTGCTCCAAAACGCTTAACCCGCATATCCTGCCGGTAAGGATAGCTTTCTCCTTCATCCCAGTCTGCATCCAGTTCATCTATATTATTCAGGAAGTAGCCGGTATAATCCTGCCTGTCGAGTTGCACGCCAAAACGCTTATGAAAGGCATTCAAGCGCAGATCGCGCTGTTTGATGCTGTTGTCTGCCTGTGCAGAGTTGCGCTGCAGCGATTCCGGCAGCAGGAAAGAGACTGTAAAACTAACACCAAACAGAGACCCTCCCACCCCAAAGGTCCGCCTGCTGTTTGACTGATAAACTGCACGCCCCTCGCCAGGAAGGGGGTCCAGTATAAACGGCAGCTGTCGCTGCTGGTACACCAGGCGAACAGCAAATTTATGAGGATAGGAATAAAAATAGTCTCCCTTTCGGCGGAGCGAATCCTGCTCCTGCCCCGAAGCAGACAATCCGCTTAGCAAAAGCAGGGATAAGAAAGCTGTAAAAATTGATGGAATATTATTCTTCACCCTTTTTTCTACGTAATGCAGCCGCAGAGGGTTAGCGTATTACATTTTTCTAACATCCTGCTTAACACCTTTGTACTCCTTTGGATGATTGATGAGCATCAAGAGCTGGTGCGCAACCTCTTTAGGATCAGCCAGTCGCTTGCCACTCTTCAGCTGCTGAAAGTACGCCACCCGGCTGAATGCCTTCTTATCCGTATGCCTGATCTGCTCCTGCATGCTGGTATCTACCACCCCGGGAGAGACGGAGAAAATACTTAGATTACTTTTTTTGGCCAGCTCAACCTCGTGAGCCCCCACTTCACTTAACATATCCAGGGCAGCCTTGCTGCTGCAGTAAATGCTCCAGCCATCAACAGGGTACTGTGCTGCCCCACTGCTGATGTTCAGCACAAGCTTCGGTTGCTGTGGGTAGCATTTAACAAATTCATTCATAAGCAAAGCTGGCGCTGTAACATTAAGGGCAACAGTACTTGCGATAGCTTCTGGCGCCAGGTGCCCCATGTAGCCAACCTCTCCCAGTGTACCTGCATTGTTAATCAGCAGCAGCCGCTTAGCTCCCTCATGCTGAGCAAACACATTGGGCAACCACTGCTGCCAGGGATCGCTTAAGTTTAACGACAGGTGTTTATAGGCTGGGTGTTCTACTGTTTGCTGACGGCTGATTCCGGTAACAGACCATCCTTCTTCCAGTAAAACTTCGGCCAGTGCCTGGCCAATGCCCCGGCTGGTGCCGGTTATATAAGCAATGTTATTCATATAATTAAATAGGCCCTAGCTTAATTTCTGATTTACCTACTGCTACAGAATATCCATGGCAAAGCAGATATTCCTGTGTTTTCTTACAACCAGCCTCTGTGTTAAAAATATTTTGGCAGCCCTGGGTTAGTTGCTACCCCTGAAGTGCAAATACAAAAATCCGGGTATAAAAACGGGTACTCCTGTTCTAAAAGAGTACCCTATTAAGTTACAAAATATACTGACTTAAATCTTTGTTCTGAACCAGTTTTGTGAGACGTTCCCGCACCATATCCGGCGTAATCAGGATTTGCGCATTAGGCCCGATTTTATCCGGCACATCATAAAGAAAATCGTTGAGCAGCTGGCTCATAACTGTATGCAGCCTGCGGGCTCCTATGTTTTCCACTTCTGAATTTAGCTTAAATGCCATACGGGCAAGCTCTCTCAGCGACTCATCCTGATACTCCAGCTTAACTCCTTCAGAATCGAAAAGTGCAATATATTGCTTGGTTAGCGCATTCTTTGGCTCCTTCAGAATGTGGTAGAAATCATCTTCGGTGAGGTTCTCCAGTTCTACGCGTATTGGAAAGCGACCCTGCAGCTCCGGAATAAGATCGCTGGGCTTTGCCACATGAAAGGCACCTGCCGCTATGAAGAGGATGTGGTCGGTATTGATTACGCCATGCTTGGTAGAAACAGTACTACCCTCTACAATAGGAAGCAGGTCGCGCTGCACACCTTCACGGCTTACATCGGGTCCGCCGCCTTTACCACCACTGCCAGAGCTGGAGGCAACCTTATCTATCTCATCGATGAAGATGATACCGGTATTCTCTGCCTTACGGATGGCTTCTTCCTTTACCTCATCCATATCAATAAGTTTGGCCGCCTCTTCTTCTACCAGCAGCTTGCGTGCCTCGGCAATCGTTACCTTGCGCTTTTTGCTTTTCTTTGGCATCATGTTAGAGAGCATCTCCTGCAGGTTCATCATACTCACCTCATCCATCATGCCGCCGCCTACCATGCCTACATTGCCACCGGCAGCTTTTTTAATATTGATCTCAATTTTACGGTCATCGAGCTCGCCGGCCTGCAGCTTGACTCTAAAGCGCTCACGTGTGCGCTCATTCAGCTCTTCGTCGCTCTGCGGAATCTCATCATTATCCTGCTCCAGCGTAAAACCGCTTGGCGTATTGGTACGGCCTACGCCTTTTACCGGCGGAATCAGAATATCGAGAATGGTATCTTCTACCATGCGTTCGGCCTTTTCTTTTACCTCCTCCTGCTTGCGGGCTTTTACCAAATTAACCGACTGGTCTACCAGGTCGCGTACCATGCTTTCCACATCGCGGCCAACATAGCCTACTTCTGTAAATTTAGAGGCCTCTACTTTGGTAAAGGGCGCATCTGCAATGCGGGCCAGGCGGCGGGCAATTTCTGTTTTACCAACACCCGTTGCGCCAATCATCAGAATGTTGTTGGGCACAATATCGCCCTGAATCTCTGATTTTACATTCATGCGCCGCCAGCGGTTACGCAGGGCTATGGCAACGTTACGCTTGGCATCGTTCTGGCCAATAATATATTTATCCAGCTCTTCGACAATCTGTCGGGGTGTGAGATATGAATTTTCGTTTAGCATAATTAATTGTAAGTAAGCTTAAAAACAGCACTCCCGGGGAGCGCTAAAGCAATTGTTTCATATTGAACATCAGACTTAGCTGATGGCGTCCTCCTGCTGCATGGTACCAGTCACGGCTGTAATCAAAGCGAAAACGCCTGCTCTGCACCATTAAGCCTGCCGAAAAACCAGCACCACCGGAGGTCTGTGGCAGCTTTAGCTCCTGCCTGCGCAGGTAGTTATAACCAAACCGAAGGTGTATGTTGCGGCTGGCCACCAGCTCTGTACCCAGCGTAATGTGCCGCATCACCTTACCAAACACAGCAGGGGCTTCTTTGTTGCTCTCCTGCCAAAGTCCTGGCCTCTGTAAGTGATGCGCCTGCACATAAAACCGAAATGGCATAAACTGTGGCTTAAAACTAGCGCCCAACTGTACATCCAGGGGCAGCTCCGGCGTTTCATCTGCATATCGGCTTAGGGGCAAACCTAAATTCCTGATCAGGAAGCCCACCGTTAAATCTTTTGATGGATGCCTGAACCGTCCGCCCGCATCGATTGCCAGGGCAGAGGCCCCATAACCTGCTATACTGGAATTTGCCCATTTCAGCACAGCACCCGCTGCGTAATGGCCAAAGCTGCGGCTGTAGCCTGCCGAAATGGCCCAGTCGCTGGCAGTGAATTCTCCCTCCGGCACTCCAGCCGGATCATAACCCTGCATGGTGCCATAACTGAGGTACTGCACACCGCCTAATATGTACCCCCCCTTGAAGGGTTGCGCATAGTCCAATTGTAGCTGCCTGATATCGGCATAGTAGGGCAGATAGCTCAGGTGCAGGGTCTGGGTACTAACAGAATCGGCCAGGGCTGGATTGTACTGCCAGAAACCAGCACCCGTTGGTGCAGCCGTAGCAGCACCACCCAACGCACTAACCGTAGCCGTAGGGGGCAGCTCCAGAAAGCTAAATGAATGCCCACCGCCCACCTGTGCTGTAGCTTCGGCTACTCCCAGGCTTAACATGGTAATGAACAGGGTTAAAAAGCGTAAGGGCACGTTTTCTGAAAAAAAGAAGCGGCACCGGTAGCTATAACGTTCCGGCACCGCTTTTATGTATTTAATCTTTCTTTACATCCTCTACCTCAAGCTTCTTTGCTCCTTTTACTTTATCGGGCAAGAGGGCAAACTCCAGCACCTCGGCAGCATAATCAACATAGTGAATTTTCAGGCCTTTCAGGTAGCGCTCATTGATCTCTTCTATATCCTTACGGTTTTTATAGCAAAGGATCAGATCTGTAATACCTGCACGTTTTGCTGCAAGCAGCTTTTCCTTAATACCACCCACCGGCAGCACTTTACCACGCAGGGTAATCTCGCCCGTCATGGCCAGGCGGTTGCGCACCTTACGCTGGGTAAAGGCCGATGCCATAGAGGTAAGCATGGTAATACCTGCACTTGGTCCGTCTTTGGGAACTGCACCGGCAGGTACATGCACATGCAAATCGTACTTATCGAACAGGCGGTGGTCTATGCCAATTTCTTCTGCATTAGCCCGCAGGTAGCTTAAAGCAGCCATGGCCGATTCTTTCATTACATCGCCCAGCTTACCACTAAGGGTAAGCTTGCCTTTGCCACGGCTAAGGCTGCTTTCCACAAATAGAATTTCGCCACCGTACTGGGTCCAGGCAAGGCCGGTTACCACACCTGCCGAATCGTGCTCCTGGTACTCTTCGTTATCAAATACCTCGGCTCCTAAAATTTCTTTTAGATGCTGTGGCTGTACTTTCTTGTGGTACTCCTGCTCCATGGCAATAGACTTGGCCGCATATCGCACCACCTTACCTATTTGCCGCTCCAGGCTACGTACGCCAGATTCGCGGGTATAGCCCTCCACAATGGCACCAACAGTCTCGTCGGTAATTTGGAGTTCTTTTACAGGTACCCCATTATCATTCTTCTGCTTTGGAATCAGGTGTTTTTTAGCAATCTGCACCTTTTCTTCCAGGGTATAACCCGTCACTTCAATGATCTCCATCCGGTCGCGCAGGGCAGGCTGAATGGTATCGAGTGAGTTGGCTGTGGCAATAAAGAGCACCTTGCTCAGGTCGTACTCCACCTCCAGGTAGTTGTCCTGAAAGGAATCGTTCTGCTCGGGGTCCAGCACCTCCAGCAGGGCCGAAGAGGGGTCTCCCCTGAAATCAGAGCTAACCTTATCTATTTCATCAAGGATAAACACCGGGTTAGAGGTGCCCGCCTTTTTGATGTTCTGCACAATTTTACCTGGCATGGCACCCACATAGGTTTTGCGGTGGCCGCGTATTTCGGCCTCATCGTGTATGCCCCCAAGGCTCATGCGCACATACTCGCGGCCCAGGGCTTTTGCCACCGATTTACCCAGCGAGGTTTTGCCCACACCCGGAGGGCCATAGAGGCAGAGAATTGGCGCTTTCATATCCTGCTTCAGCTTAAGCACAGCCAGGTATTCCAGAATCCGCTCTTTTACCTTTTCCAGCCCGTGGTGATCTTTATCAAGCACCTTGCGGGCCCGCTTCAGGTCAAAGTTGTCCTTAGAGTAGTCTTCCCAGGGCAGCTCTACCAGCAGCTCAGCATAGGAAAGCGCCACAGGGTATTCGGCTGCCATGGGGTTCATGCGCAGCACCTTGTCAAGCTCTTTGTTGAAGTGCCTGGCTACCCGGTCGGGCCATTTTTTACTCTCGCCACGCAGGCGCAGGGTTTCCACTTCCTGGTCGGGAGATTCCTGGCCCAGCTCATCCTGCAGCACTTTTATCTGCTGGCGCAGGTAATAATCGCGCTGCTGCTGGTCAATATCGGTATGCACCTTTTGGTGTATCTCCTGCTTGATCTCCAGCATCTGAATATCCTTGAGCATGTACTTGAGCAGCAGGGTAGCGCGGCGTATGCCATCGTCTATCTCCAGCAGCTTCTGCTTATCTGCCACATCGGCATTAATGTTGGAAGAAAGAAAGTGCGTGAGGAAAGGTGTGCTCTCGATGTTATCAAGGGCAACCTGGGCCTCCTGGGGTATTTCAGGATTAAGCTCAATGATTTTGGTGGCTGCATCTTTCAGAGAAGTAACCAGTGCTTTGGTTTCTTTGGATTCTTTAGAAGGAAACTTCTCTTTGATCAGCCGTACCTTTGCCTTCAGGTAGGGATCTTCCTGCACGGTTTCGGTAATGGCAAAACGCTGCTTACCCTGAATAATGATGGTGGTATTGCCATCTGGCAGCACCAGCATCTTTATTATTTTGGCAAGGGTGCCGGTTTTGTAGATCTCATCAAAAGAGGGCTCCTCGGAGGTGTCTTTTTTCTGGGCAATTACACCCACCAGACGCTCCTTTTTATAGGCTTCTTTTACCAGCCTGATAGATTTTTGGCGGCCTACCGTAATAGGAAGCACCACCCCCGGAAAAAGTACGGTATTACGCACCGGCAGAATGGGCAGCTCATCCGGCACGCTGCTTTCATCCAATTCACCACCCGCATCCGGGGTAATCAATTGCACCAGATCGTCGGATTCGTCTCCGCTATATTTATCAAGGAATAGTGACCCTTTAATAGGGCTATATTTATTGCTCATGCACGACTATATTTATGCCAATATGGCATCATTTCAACAAAATACTCTAAACCCAAAGCAATCTTACATTCTGCAAGGCAAATGCCAAAAGTAATCAGAAAAAGCTTATTTTTGTTTAATTAATACAATTCGCTCTCTCCTACCCCTATTAGCTTTACACTCTTTGCTTAAAGAGAGGTTTTAAGATGAAAAATGTTTCCGGGCTTGTTTGTTCACTGGCACTGTACCTGACATCCTGGCTGATGCCCGGCCTGTCAGCCCATGCCCAACTGCAACAAGACTCTGCCGATCTGCGAAACCAGCCCATCGCACTTTTCAAGAATGTTAACCGTTCCGCCTATTATACCGACCGTAAGCAGCAGCAATTAATAAAGGAGCTGGAGCAGAAACAAGACTGGCCCAGGCTTCATAAAGTGCTGAAGGCCTACATCAGCAACTTTGGTATTCAGAACTTTTACAAAGATACTTATTATCTCTGGAGGCTGGCTAAACTTACCGAATTGCTGGGCAACCCGGAAGAGGCCAAGATGTATTACAGGCTGGTGCTAAAACACCACCGCAGCGATATTGACCTTCGTAAAGTAGAGCTGCACTTCAACGAACTTAACAAAAATGGGGCAGACTTGTACGTACCTCTTGAGTATTATTATGAGCTGGTCGAATACCGCCGCCAGGTAGATACCCTGATGCCCCCGCGCAGTGTGCTCCTGAACATGGGCGACAACGTCAACTCAAAATCTGAAGATTACGGCCCGGCCCTCAACCTGGACAATAACCTCATGATCCTCACCTCGAAGCGGAACATGAAGCGGCGTGGCCTGGAGAAAACAGTGAACGAAGACCTGTATTTCAGTGAATTTAAGGATGGCGTCTGGAGCACATCAGAATCCTTTCAGGGTATAAATACCCAGTACAACGAAGGCTCTGCCACCATTAGCCGCGATGGTAAAACCATTTATTTCAGCCGCTGCGATTCGCCCGACAGCTATGGCAGCTGCGATCTCTTTGTAGCCCAACAGCAGACCGACGGCACCTGGGGCGGCATACGCAACCTGGGCATTAATGTAAACTCTATTGGCTGGGACTCGCACCCCTCGCTCTCGCATACAGAAGATACCCTCTACTTTGCCTCCGACCGTATTGGCGGCTTTGGCATGTCTGACATCTGGTTTACTTATAAGAAAGGCAACGGCGAGTGGATGCCTGCCCGCAATGCCGGACCTGTGGTAAATACCCGCAGTAACGAGGTAAGCCCTTTTATACACCCCCGCTATAACATTCTGTATTTTAGCTCAAACGGGCACATGCTCAATTTTGGCGAGTTTGATATTTATAAGAGCTACTGGCATGCCGGCCGTGGCAATACCCCCCGCTGGGGCGAGCCTGTTAACATAGGGCCACTGGTAAATGGCAAAGGCAGTGAATTTTATTTTACCATTGACTCAGAATCTAAAGACCTTTACTACGCCGCCAGCAAGCAGGATAAAATGGCAAACCTGGACTTATACTCCTTCCCGCTCCCCATGGGTGCCCAGCCACTGGCTACCACAAAATTCAAAGGATGGTTATCTGACGAAGACTCCGGCCTGCCTTTTAAAGGGATTGTAAGTGTGATAGACCTGGACAAGGGTGTGGAGATTGAACCAAAATTCCTGCGCGAAAATGGCAGCTTTGAATTTGACCTGATCAAAGACCGGAATTACCTGCTGGTAATTCAGGGTAATGATTTCTTCCGCATTGAGGAGATCTTTTACCTGGATGATGACATGGAAATCCATCGCAAAACCCAGAGCATCAGTAAAAAGCTGGAGTTTACCACCATAGACTTTTCCAGTGGCAGTTCTACGGTTACCCCGCAAATGTACCCCGATCTTAACAAGCTGGCGAACTTCCTGATTGATCATCCTGATGTAAAGCTGGTCATTTCAGGCCATACCGATTCTGACGGCAACGAAGAATCTAACAAGCAGCTATCGCAGAAACGGGCTCTGGCTATAATGGAATACCTGGTGCACTTTGCCAGTGTTAATGAAGCGCAGGTAGAGGCTATAGGCTATGGCAGCTCCAAGCCTATAGTACCTGAAGAAAAAACCGAAGAAGACAAAAAGCTAAACCGCCGCGTAGAGTTCGAGCTCATCAGGCCCGGCGAGGAAGAGGCAATGAAGTAGCATATTTTACTCTTCTTCTAGATTTTATGCCTTAAGAAACCACCCATGAGGTGGTTTTTCTTGTTATGCCCCTATGACAACCGATAATATTGTTCTCATCCCGCTTAGCCAGCACGGCAAAATTCCAAATAATGCGAAGCTGCCATTATTGCTGCACCGGCAGGCATTTACTGTTGCCAAAGACCTGGAACAGGCATTTAAGCAAACCTTCGAAGAAAATGGCTGGGGCGGCAGCTGGACGAATGGTGTGTATGATTACCACCATTACCACAGCACAGCTCATGAAGTACTGGGCGTGTACAGCGGTAGGGCAACGATCATCTTCGGTGGTCCGGGCGGGCAGGAAGTTGATGTAGAAAGCGGCGATATGGTCGTAATTCCGGCAGGGGTAGGCCACTGCTGCAAATGGGCTTCTGATGATTTTAAAGTAGTAGGCGCCTACCCTAAAGGGCAGGAAGATTATGATATATGCACAGAGAAAGATGATCCGGAGAAAAAGAAGCAGAATATTGAAAAGGTAGCACTGCCCGCTGCAGACCCTGTTGGAGGCAAAAAAGGGCCGCTGATGAAAGAATGGCGCTAAGAGTGTAACCTCAGCGACATAAGCTGTGACAAAAGAAAAAGCTGCTCATTAAGAGCAGCTTCTATATTCTTTAATCTATCTTCTTTCTTCTATTCTATCTTCAAATCACTTCTAAACAAACAGATTGAAGATGTCATTAAAGAGTACCAGACCCATGATGGCGAAGATCAGGATCATACCGGCTTTTTGTGCCACCTCCAGGAATTTATCGCTTGGTTTGCTGCCACTCACCATTTCGTAGGTAAGGAACATTACGTGGCCGCCATCAAGCGCCGGAATTGGCAGGAAGTTCACAAAGGCAAGCCACATGCTCAGCAGACCTGTGATGGTCCAGAAGCGGGTCCAGTCCCATGTACCACCGTATATCTCACGAATGCCGATAGGGCCTTTTACAGATTTGGATACGTTTACATCTCCACTGAAAATCTTGCCAAAACCGCGGATATTGAGCCATACAGATTCGAAAGCTTTCTCAGTGCCTTTTCCCAGAGATTCTACAGGACCAAACTGCTCCCGGCGTACATCCAGCAGCGGCTCCGGATAGAAACCTACACGGCCTTCTTCATCTACCTGGGCTGTTAACTGCACGGTACTGGCATTTTCATCTTCTACCACAAGCTGGTTTTCAACGCCCTGCTCTGCAACAGGCGTTTCTCCGCGCTGCACTGTAAATTGTACCTGTCCGCCAGACTGGCCAGTGAGCATTTCTGCAAACTCATCGAAGTAGGTAAACTGCTTACCATTAACAGCCACAATTTTGTCGCCTGCCTGAAGGCCTGCCTTTTCGGCATTGGAGCCTTTCACTACCTCACCCACCTTAAAAGGCATGCGGATGGTAATAAACTGATCTGCAGTGTTTTTATCGGTAAAGATCTCCAGTAAGTCTGCCGGGATTGGAATATCAATAATTTCCCCGTTACGCTCTACGGTATAATAGCTGCCTTCGCCCAGGATTACATCTGCACCACGGGCTACATCATTAAAGCGATCATATTCACGACCGTTTACCTTCAGAATCTTATCGCCTGTTTTGAGGCCAATCTGCTGACCGTACTCCAGGGCTACAATACCATGCTGCACCACTTCTTCGCGTGGAATATAGGTATCGCCATAGCGGTAGGTAAGAAATACAAATATGATGATACCCAGCACAACATTCACGATAATACCACCCATCATGACAATGAGTCGCTGCCATGCTGGCTTTGCCCTGAACTCCCAGGGCTGAGGTTCGGCACCCATCTGGTCCATGTCCAGCGATTCGTCAATCATGCCGCTGATCTTTACAAAACCACCCAGCGGAATAGCACCCAGTGAGTATTCGGTTTCGCCAGATTTGAAACCTACAATTTTAGGAGGAAAGCCAATGGAAAATTTTTCCACCCGCATTCCAAAGAATTTAGCCGCCAGCATGTGCCCCATTTCGTGCAGGCCTATCAAAATGGACAAGCCCAGCAGCAGCTGGCCAATCATTACAATGTTTTCCATTTATGGTATTAATGAACAGTATTGGATTTACTCAATTCGCGTGCCAATCTACGAGTTTCAGCATCTGTTTGTACATAATCCTCCAAAGAAGGCTTTTCAATATAAGTTACTTTTGACAAACAAGCTTCCACCAGACCTGGCATATCCAGGAAACGGATTTTATCATTTAAAAATTCAGCTACCGCTATTTCATTGGCAGCATTTAAAATACAGGGTGCATTACCACCCCGTTTCATGGCCTCAAATGCCAGCGCCAGGTTCCGGAAAGTTTCCAAATCTGGTTGTTCAAAGGTTAACTGCGGATAATCAAGAAAGTTAAAACGTGGAAAAGAGGCCTTTAGTCTGTCTGGAAAACCCAGTGCAAACTGTATGGGCAGGCGCATATCCGGCAGGCCCATTTGTGCTTTGATAGAACTATCCTGAAACTGTACCAGGCTGTGGATAATACTTTGCGGGTGCACCACCACATCGATCTGCTCTGGCTTAAGACCAAACAGCCACTTAGCTTCAATTACCTCCAGACCTTTGTTCATAAGTGAAGCCGAATCGATGGTTACCTTTGCACCCATGTCCCAGTTTGGGTGTTTCAGGGCCTGCGCTTTCGTTACCTTTGCCAGCTCATCACGTGTTTTACCACGGAAGGGCCCTCCGGATGCTGTCAGAATGATTTTTTCGATAGGATTATGAAACTCACCCACCAGGCACTGAAAGATGGCAGAATGTTCAGAATCGACCGGGTAGATGTTCACACCCTTTTCTCGGGCCTTTGCTGTTACCAGCTCACCGGCAACCACCAGTGTTTCTTTGTTGGCCAGGGCAATGGGCTTTCCGCTTTCTATGGCTCTTAAAGTTGGCTGCAAGCCTGCGTAGCCTACCAGCGCAGTAAGCACCAGGTCTATGGTTTCCATTTCCATAACAGAAACCAGTGCCCGTTCGCCTGCATACACTTTTATATCGTGCGGCAGCAGGGCATCACGCACCTGTTCATAATGTTCGTCGTTGCCAATTACTACAGCATTGGGCTTAAACGCCAAAGCCTGCTCAATGAGGAGGCGTGCATTATTCTGAGCCGTCAGTACTTCTACTGCAAACCTTTCGGGATGCTGTGCTATTACTTCCAGCGCCTGGGTACCAATTGAACCGGTAGAGCCCAGGATGGCAATGTGTTTCTTTTCTGTTTCTTTCAAAATACCTCCCTTAGCCCTTCCGGGCCTGTATCCTGGCCAGCACCTTCCTGACTGTATCTCCAGGCTTCGCCAACCAGACTACCCTCCTGAAGAGGGAAAACTCCCGCCGCTGATCCCCCTTATAGAGGGGAGGGGGAGGAAATTTCAATGCGAGAGAACCATTTTCCCGGATTAACGATCCAGGATGCACACCTCTCGCTTGTTATATCAAATACTTGCGTCTTTCTCAGTCTAAACTACTGCACTACATATGGCTGCAAACCATCTGCCAGCTTGCGGTCATTGCTGAGGCGGGGCACTTTATTCTGACCGCCCAGCTTGCCCTGGCTTTTCATGTATTGCTGAAAAGCACCGCGCTGCAAAGACCTAATTTCCAGCGGCCTTAATACGCTGCCGCTAATCAGGTCATCGTAATATGTATTCCGATGCTGCAGCTGCAAGTTAAGTTCTTTTTCAAAGGCTGCCAAATCCTTAGGCGGGGTGGCAAATTCTACAAACCACTCGTGCAGGGGCAGGCCTTTTGCGGGTGTTACCTGGGGTGCAACAGTAAACTCTATGAGCTCAACCTCCGGGTGCCTGCTTACGGCCTCCCGCATGGCTCCCTCCACCTCAGAGCCTATTACGTGCTCGCCAAAAGCCGATATAAAATGTTTAATACGCCCGCTTACAACAATGCGATAGGGATCTTTGCTTACAAACTGCACCGTATCGCCAATGCTGTAGCCCCAGAGGCCCGCATTGGTGTTCATGACCACGGCGTAGTTCACGCCCAGCTCTACATCTTCTATCGATAAGCGTGGCGGATTTTTCTCAAAATACTGATCGGCGGGTATAAATTCGTACCAGATGCCATGATTCAACAGGAGCAGCAAGCCTGGATTACCCTGACTTAAATCAGAGGGTAAATCCTGGTAGGCAATAAAGCCTTCCGATGCCGGGTAGGTTTCGATGCTGTCGATGCGTTTACCAATAGTTTCAAAAAGCTTTGCCCGGTAAGGTTCAAAGTTTACGCCACCATACACAAAGAGTGAGAAGTTAGGGAATACATCCTTGATTTTTTTGCCGGTGCGCTCTGCAATTTTATCGAAATACATCTGCACCCATGGCGGTATGCCGCTGATGAGGGTCATGTCCTTATCCAGGGTTTCGGCTACAATGGTATCTACCTTGGTTTCCCAGTCGTCAATGATGTTTGTTTCCCAGCCGGGCATCTGGTTGGTGCGCAAATAGCCGGGCACATGGTGATTAACAATACCTGAAAGGCGGCCAATGTAAATCCCATTTTCCTTTTTCATCTCCGGGCTCCCGCTTAAAAACATTAGCTTGCCATCCAGAAAACTGCCGTTACCCGTGTTGTGCACATGGGTAAGCAGTGCATTACGGGCGCCATTGATGTGGTACGGAATTGACTCTTTTGAGATTGGTATGTATTTGGTACCGGAGGTGGTACCGCTTGTTTTGGCAAAATAGAGCGGTTGCCCGGGCCAAAGCACATCTTTTTCTCCTCCTTTTACCCGTTCAATGTATTTTTTGAGATCTTCATAATCAGCAACCGGCACACGCTCCTGAAAATCGCGGTAGCTTTTGATATCGCCAAAGCCATGGTCTTTTCCAAAAGCCGTGTTTCTGGCAGACGTTACTATCTGACGAAATACGTTTCGTTGCGATTCAGCAGGCTGTAAAGACCACTGACGCTGCTCTTTTGCCACCCAGGCAGCCAGGGGTTTACTTAATACAGAACGAATACCCATAGGCTGTAAATATAAAGAAAAAACAGCTCTTCTGCCTTCCGGAGATGGTGCAGGTGTAACTTTATACTGAAAACAGCCAGTGATAAGTTTATTGGCTAACTATAAAGATCTATTTACTTTCAGGAGATTGCAGGGCTCCTTTGTTAGGTACTGCGGCATGCATTGGGTCGGGCTTATAGCTTTTTACCTCTATGGCATCCCCTACATATAGTGTGCCCTCAGTGTCGCTAATAATGTTCTGACCAAAGAGCACTTTAGAGCCTAAGCGGCGGTAGCGCGAGAGTGTTTGAAGCGGTTCTTTTCCCTTTTGTGCCGTAAGCTGGTCTATGGTGGTAAGTACACAGCGGGCGCAGGGCTTTTCAGCCCATAAATGCAGGTCACCCACCCAGAATTCGTGCCACTTGTCTTCTGCAAAGGGAGCACTTCCCCTCACCACTATGTTGGGCCGGAAGCGATCCATGGGTATCGTTTCCTGCAAACGGGAATTCAGGTCATCGAGCGATGCCTGACTGATTAGTAAAATTGGGTAAGCATCTGCAAAAGAAACCTTTTGCTGGCGACCACTCCATTTACCAATGGTAGTTCTCTCACTTTCATCGGGCATATACACCAGCCTGCAGGGCGTTTCCAGTGCCTCGCTAAACCATTGGTCATACTGCCGCCCCACATACCAGGCCAGGGTTCTATCGTCCCAAACAGGTGCCTGCACATGCTCACCGGTATCCTGCATCTGTAGCGGAATTATTAAAGAAGGCAGACTTTTATACCGATGAAATACCTCCAGCGTATGGGTATGCAGGCTAACCTGCAGCAGAGCCATTTCAGGAAATCTCCGCTGTGTCAGAAAGTCTCCTTCTGCATCAAGCAACATCCAGCGGCGGTCCCACAGCAAACCACGTGCACTTAGCTGTGCTTCTCTTAATGAAATACCTCCCAGAGATTTTATGGGGTAAACCCAAAGTTCACTGATCGCGAGCTTTTTTTGCGCCATGCAACAAAATATAAAAGAAAAAGTATCAATGCAAAAAGCCGCCTTCATTATGTAGAAAAATTCCACAAAATAAAAATGCTACAGCCTCAATATGAGTAATTTATAATATTTTTTCCACTAAAATAATATACTTAACTGCGTATACCATTCTGCTTTTGCCGGTAACGTTTTAAATCTTTTATATCATCAAGATCATATAATTGCGGAAGCTGCAGCACTGATAAGCCCAGCCTTGTACAGTCGAGCAGGGTATCAGCCAATACCTCTGGCGTACTCCATATTTTGTTTTTAAACAGTTCCGGCTGCTGCTCCTGCAAGCCCAGCAGGTAATAACCGCCATCGGCAGCAGGCCCCAGCACTACATCTTTCTGCTTTAGTGCATCAAAGGCTTTTTTCAGGTGGCTGGACTCCAGCTCAAAACAGTCTGAACCTATAATACATACCCTTTTTGCCCCTTCTGAAAAGCACTTTTCAAAAGCCAGCTGCATACGCTCCCCCAGGTCTTTTCCCTGCTGCACCTCTAATTCATAGCCCTGTTGCCACAGGCTATTCTCCTTTTCCAGATAATCAGAAAAGAACACCCATTTACAAACGCTTAGCTCCATGGTTACTGCATGCGTGTGTACTAACAGCTCATCATATACCTGCAGCGCAGCCTCATCTCCTATGGATTGCGCCAGCCTGGTTTTTGTACGGCCTGGAATGCGGTTCTTTACGAATATGATCAGGTGGTTAGGCGTCATAGGCGGACCCCGGATTGAAACCCGGGGCTAAATTATGCATTAAATTTCTTAAGCAGTTTGCCCCCCGCAGCTACTACCTGCCCCGGCAGTGCAGCCGTAACAGTGCTGGTTAAGCACAATTTCGCGCTGATTGAGCTGCTCCACACTAAAATCTTTGATGTGATTGGGTGCTCCTGCTACTGTCAGGTCCAGCATCTGGTTAAAGTCACAATCATAGAGCTGGCCATCCCAGCCTACGGAAATGGTGTTGCGGCACATTACATTGGCAGCGGCAGCCGGGTTAAAGCTGTTCACCAGCTTTTCCATGTAGCCTTCGTAGTTGCCACTTTGCACCAGGTAATCCAGAAAACGGCTGATGGGCAGGTTGGTAATCACTAACAGGCTATTGAAATCGATATTGTACTGGCGCTTCAGCTGCTGCTTAAACTCCTTCTCCAGCGAAACCTGTGAGCCGGGCAGGAATGCACCCGAAGGATTATACACCAGGTGCAGCTGGAGTCCGCTGCCCTCCTGCCCATACCCCACTGCATTAAGCATCTGTAGTGCCTTGATGGATTTTTCAAACACGCCATCGCCCCGCTGTGCATCGGTACGGCGGGCTGAGAAGTGCGGAAGCGAGCTTACCACCTCTACGCCATGTGCTTTAAAGAACTGGGGCAGATCGTGGTACTTTGGGTTGGCCAGTATAATGGTAAGATTGCAGCGCACCATTACATGCTTACCCCGCTTGTGCAGCTCCTGCACAAACCAGCGGAAGTCGGGGTTCATTTCCGGGGCACCTCCTGTTAAATCAACCGTTTTTACCGGGTAGCCGGCTGCATCGGCCCCATCCAGTGCATTCAGGCATTGCTGCATGGTTTCACGCGTCATGATCTCTTTGCGATCAGGTCCGGCATCTACATGGCAATGCTTGCAGGTCTGGTTGCACATTTTCCCCACATTAACCTGGAAGATCTCCAGCTGGGTGGGCCTGAGCGGAAACAGCCCGATGGTATCAAGCTTACCTTCGAAGCGCTCAAAATTTTCGCCGCCAGGCCGTGGCGCCTGCAATACTTCTAATTGAATAAAGGAGTCGGAAAATTTATGTTCCTGTCGTTTGAGTGACTTCATTTGAGTAGTTGGTACTGGATATGGAGTATTTAAACAGAGTCGGGTGCTGGCATTAGGGTTAAAAAAATTAATGCTTGCATAGGGTATATTATTATGTAAGTGAAGGATGCGCTCCCTGCACAGTCTAAATACCCAATACTCAATACTGATTTTACATAGTAATTTCCTTCACCTTGTTCATCATTTGCACACCATGCACCAGGGAGGCACCTCCGCGAATGGCAGCGGCAACGTGAATGGCTTCCATCATCTGGCCTTCGGAGGCGCCTTTTTCCAGTCCGTCGGTAGTATAGGCATCGATACAATAAGGACACTGAATGGCATGCGCCACAGCCAGGGCAATCAGAGACTTTTCACGTTCAGAAAGCTCTCCTTCTTTGAAGACTTCGCCATAATAATCAAAAAACTTTTTGGCCAGGTCGGGGCTGAACTCAGCAATGTTTCCAAATTTCGCCAGGTCTGCAGGGTTGTAATATGTCTTTTCCATGTTTTTTATTATAGGTAGTAATTAATTTTCTTCTGAATTATGATTTTATGGGTGCTCCCGCTGCGGAAGGCTTGATTTCTCCATCTTCCATACCCACAATGATTTCTGCCTCCTTTGATAAAGGACTGCCGGTACCCCTGTCTGTATTCTCATGCTGAAGCTTTTGATGTTTCAGTTCCCACCACAGCATCAAGATTACCACCACATACTCTAAAGCAACAAAGAGCATAGGCTCTTCGTAGCCGGTTTGGGTGTAACCGGCATAAGTAAGAAATATACATGCACTCCAGATAAGCGGAAAGCGGAATTGTGTAAGCGGCATCAGGGCTAAAAGCGGAATTACATACCAGGGGTGCACCGTAGTGGCACAGAGCAAAAATAACCCGTAAAGCAGCAGCAAAGTTTTAGAAGTGCTCCAGCCCCTTTTAACAGAACGATTGCTGAAATACAGGATCAGCCCTGCTGCCAACACCGCCAGCACTGGCCCGAGCTGTACAATAAGATTAAACCCAAAGATCCAGTATCCCAGTTCCCTCAGCAAATAATACAGGCTGGCATTAAACTCAAAGCGCTGGTAGTAGAGTGAAATACTCTGCAGCATTCCTTCCAGCAGTGGCTTGCCAAAAAGAGGCACAAACAGAACGAATACAATTCCGGCAGATATCAGCAGCCACTGCCAACGTTTGTTCCCGCCTAGCTTTAGGAGCAAAAAGGGCCCCAGCAGCAGGGGCCATAATTTACTGGCTACTGCGCCGGCAAAGGCAACGGCAGTCCAGAAAGGCTTTATATTTTCTCCAGATAAACGTCCTTTTTCAATTTTCCCCAGGCTCCACACCAGCAGGAGCAGAAAGAATATAGCAAGCCCCTCCAGGTGCAGGTTGCATGTGATCTCCAGTACTACCAATGGATTAAGTGCATAGAGCAGCACCCTGCGCTGGGGTAGGCCATAAAGCTTTAGCAGTTTTAATAGTAGCCATACAGTACCACACTCTGCCAGCAATAACGGCAGGCGCAACAGCATAATCCCCGCCAGGATATTACTACCGCCTAACCAGGCAGCAAAAGCAAAGAGTGCCTGTGCCAGGGGAGGATAAACAGTAAAGTAAGATTTTGAATTTAGCCCGTGGTACAGTTCCTGACTAAGATTTTCTACCGCGGGAACTCCAGCCTGCATATACCACTCCGGTGTATGTGAAAAAGGATGCAGCCCGCCCACCAGCAGGTGCCCATCCCAAAGAAAGCGGTAAAAATCATCAGAAAGTGAGGGTACTGAAGGTAACAGCAGCAGGCGAGCCACAGCAGCCAGCAATAAATACGACCAGAAGGGTAATTCTTTTGCACCCCAGAACAGCATTAAATACAGCCCGAACAACAACCCATAGCCAACCAGCAAAGGCCCGGTTTGATAACGCTCTACCCCGTATACCATGAGTGCTAACACCACTAAATACACCACCCCAGCCACAAAAGTGGCTATGGTAAAGCGCCGTCTTAGTGTTGTCAGAGGATGGATCAAATTATCAGGTTTAGGTTAAAGTTCAGGGACTGCCACCAGGCAGGCTGTTAATTCTGCAATAGAATAAAGCTGTCTTTCCTAACAGGTATACAGCTATTTTCTCATTACTATAAGTTGTTATTTGCCTCTTAGGGTATAATAAATTACCAGTATAAAGCCTATGGCCAGCATGGCGTGAAATAGCAACAAACTATAATCCTGCAAATACATACCAGCACCAATGCCAAATACGAAATAAATGGCCAGCATGGTTTCCAGCAGGGTCATCCAACTGAAATTCCGGTGGAGGTACACATTCCCCTTCCAGCCTCCCTCTTTTCCTGTAATGTTAAACTTGGGCGTACGCAAAAAAGGCGATTTCTTTCCCAACCAGCCCTCTGCAACGGCCAGGGTATTATGCGCAGACAAACCAAGTGAAACTACCAGAAAAGGCGGAAATAAACTCCAGAAGTATAGCCCGCTACCCTTTGGATGCAGGCGGCAACTGGCTACCCAGTAAAAAAAACCAATGGCCAGAAACCCAAAAATGAACACCCTCCCAAAATAGAAAATCCGTTCAAACTCTGGAAGTAATTCCTTAACAAAAAGCATGGGAACACTTAACAAAGCTGCAATGAGTATTACTATAAAAATGCTGCTGTTGGTAAGGTGAAAAAAAGCATGGAGCTTATTAAAGATGTTACCGTGGCTGCGCAGCGATTTAAGCAGGTTTTTACGGGCACACTCCGCTGCTCCCTTATTCCAGCGAAAATGCTGTGAGCGAACGGCCGGCATGATAACGGGGAGCTCGGCAGGACTTTCCACCTCCTCCAGGTACTGAAACTTCCAGCCCCGCATTTGTGCCCGGTAACTAAGGTCCAGGTCTTCGGTAAGGGTATCGGCACTCCAGCCGCCGGCATCTATTATGCAGCTGCTGCGCCAGATGCCCCCTGTGCCATTAAAGTTAATGTAGCTGCCAGCCTCACTGCGGCCGCCCTGCTCAACAGTAAAATGAGCATCGAGGCCAAAAGCCTGCAATTTGGTGAGCAGGTTATAAGTACGGTTCAGGTGGCCCCAGCGGGTTTGCGCCACGCCTGTATCCGGAGCCCGAAAATAGGGCAGTGTTTTTAACAGGAAATCAGCAGGAGGCATAAAATCGGCATCAAAAATAGCAATAAACTCCCCCTTTGCCGACTGCAGCCCCCACTGCAGGGCGCCTGCCTTAAAGCCCTGCCGGTTGGGGCGGCGTACATGTTCAATCCACAGCCCCTGCTGTTGTAGCGCTTCGGCTTTTGCTGAAATCAGAGAAACTGTATCGTCGGTTGAGTCATCAAGCACCTGTATCTGCAGTTTATCAGCAGGGTAATTCAGGCGGGCGATGGAATCGAGCAGGCGCTCGGCAACATAGCGTTCGTTGTAGATGGGGAGCTGAACGGTTACCACCGGCAGCTCATTGGGTAAGGCATGGGGTACAGCCTTATTTTTGCGCAGGCTGCGCAGGTAATGCCAGGTCAGGTGCAGCTGCCCCAGGCTAAACAGGAAGAGAAAGATTAAACTACTACAGTATAAGATAGCAACAAGCCAGCTCATCGGCTATAGCGAAAGAGTGTCCACAAGATTTTGTAGCCTGCCCCTAAAACACCTTTTACCGTACCGCTTATTTTAGAATGGCCAATGCGGCGGCGGTACCGAACCGGTATTTCGGTGGCGCGCAGCCCGAGTTTAACAGCTTTTAGCTGCATTTCCACCGTCCAGCCATAGGTTTTATCCTGCATGTTTATTTTCTGCAGGGCTTCCCACTTAATTGCCCGGAATGGGCCAAGATCTGTAAAGCGGGCGCCATAGATCTGGCGAAGCAAACGGGTTGCCAGCCAGTTGCCAAACACCTGTTGCGGGGTTAGGGAGCCTTTCTCACGTTTACCCAGTGCGCGGGAGCCAATCACAAGATCGGCTTTTCCTTCCAGGATAGGCGCTACTAAAAGCGGCAGTTCTTCGGGATAATCAGAATAATCAGCATCCAGAAATACTACAATATCAGGTTGCCGGGGCTTCTGCGCCAGGTATGCTAACCCTTTAAGGCAGGCCCAGCCATATCCTTTGCGGTCTTCGCGCAGCACTGTAGCACCCAGGGCTTCTGCTACTCCGGCTGTATCGTCATTAGAAGCATTGTCTGTTACCACCACTTCATGCACCCAATTCATGGGCAGGGACTGAATCACTTTTAAAATGCCTTCTGCCTCATCATGGGCGGGGATAACTACGGCAATAAAGGGTAAATCATGCTGTTTATCAGGTACTACAAACCTTGGGAATGGAGTGCTCTTTATAATTTCCTGTTGCTGTATCAGCTGAAGCCCTTCCGCTACCTTTATTTCTTTATTTAGATTCATCGAACTACTCCTTTTGCTCTTAATTTCCAGTTCCTCTGGTAAACACCCCGTGCTTTAGAAACTGGAGTACTAAAACTTCACCTCACCAAACCTGGCTTTGCCATCTCCCCTATCCTCCAGCTTGAGTACCCCTCTGGGGCAAACGGAGGAGCATACACCACAGCCTACACAACTGGCACGTACCACATTCTGTCCGCGCTGGGCATACCAGCGAACGTCGATACCCATTTCGCAGTAGGTGGAGCAGTTGCCACAGCTGATGCACTGGCCTCCATTAGTGGTGATACGGAAGCGGGATTTAAATCGCTGTACAATACCAATATAAGCTGCCAGCGGACAACCATAGCGACACCACACCCGGTTGCCCATCAGGGGGTAAAAACCTGTACCCACCACACCTGCAAAGATAGAGCCAATGCCAAAGCCATACCAGTACCGCAAGTCATAAGAGCTAATGCCCAGCAGGCTGCTATGGCCGGTAAAGAAGGTAATGAGCACGGCCGCCGTCATGATTATGGCCAGCACCAGTACACTGTGCACCATCCAGCGCTCTATTTTCCAGGCTTTTAACCGCTTATCGGAAAGCTGGCGGTAAGGATCTCCCAGGGTTTCGGCCAGGCCGCCGCAGCCGCACACCCAGCTGCAGTACCAGCGCTTGCCATAAAAGTAGGTCATGAGCGGCACACCCAGCACCACCAGGGCTATGCCCCATACCAGCATAAACATGCCCAGCGCACCACTGCTTAAAAACTCATTGATCTTATATTCAAAGAACAAATCGTAATTAAGCGGCCAGATATTTTTAAGGTCGTAATATGGTTTATTAAGGGCTACCAGTATTTCCGGGATCAGAAAAGCAAAGGCCAGCTGAAAGAACATAACACTACCGGTGCGGAGCTTGTGATACTTGCTGTGGCGGTACTTGATCATCATGCGCACACCCATTACCAAAATGGCCAGTGTGTAAAGCAGTCCGTAAAAGAACCATTCCGTAGCCTGCCCCCCCTTTAGCCAAAAAGCAAGCGGATCGCAGATAAGCATCCAGGTGGTAACGTAGTAGGGAAAGAAGTAGAGCAGAATGTAGAACAGGATCAGGAATGATCCCAGCAACCAGCCAACCCAGCCCCTGTTGGTGGTGGCGCTGTGAAAGATATGGTTGTTTTTGATGCCTGGCATTAGCTGCAGCTTTGGGAAAATATAGAGCAGGCCACCCAGCACGCCAAGGCCAATGCTAAGCCCGAACAGCAGCATCGGTCGCTCTGCCGGCAGGCCAACGGTGCTGTATTTGATGAGATAGGTTTTATAGCTCCTGCCCCAGTAATCATCAATGGGCTTTTCTGTTAACTGCTCGTTTGCATTCTCAAAAGCATCATCAAGCACACCAGACAGCGCCCAGTCGCTGTTGATGGGCTTGTTGTACAGAGGTTCCAGCAAAGATTTAAGCACCGCCTGGTGGGTAGTATCTACTACAGACCTTTCTACAATTGAGGGTGTCAGCACATAATCGCCCAGGCTTAACATGCCAATGAGCACAGCAAAACCCATCAAGAGCAAAACCAGCCCCAGTTGCTGTACCGGGTGCTTTTTTATCTTTGTAAAGCGCGTATCACGTATTATGGTCGGCATTTTTCCTCTTCTCTGCCTTTCAAAGGCAAACCCTCTCCAAAGGTAAAAATTCAACTTTTAAAGATCCTGAAAGTGTTGAGGTTATAAGACAATGCAGATTCTGCCCCTCTTCACCTGATAGCTTCAGAACAAGCTACCATTGCTATTACTTCTAAGTCTATTGTCTATTGTCTATGGTCTTTTATACTGAATCAAGCTCAAAAAACCCACCACCGCTTCTTTTGCTCCTTAATTGTTCTGCCGGTTTGCCCGGTAAAAGCACTCCTGATCTCTCCTTCATACTTACTATGAAATTCAGGATCAAAGTTAGCTTTATGAAGCTGCTCCACTACTTTCTCTATTTTAGTACCACTGATGATCCATTGCTCACACACCTCCTGCCGGTAACGGATGCCCAGGAGATTTATACCCCTGAATTTGCCGCTTTCCTCTTCCCAAACCAGCCTTAGCGCCTGATATTTTTGCGGATGCTGCCAGTAAAACCATTCCCACCCTTCCGGTAGTCTGCTGGGCACATCGCCATACACCTGGTATTCTACATCGAAAAACTTAGCTGAATTATACCAGGGTCCGGGCTTATAAGCTGCTGGCTTGCCGCAAATAGTTTGTGCCACCAGCAGTCCATGTTCTCGCCCTGTATACCAGACCTGTTCCACAGATTTTCGCCCGATGGGTGGCTTCTGGTATTGCGCACAATCGCCTATGGCATACACGCCTTTAACGCTGGTTCTGAAATATTCATCTACCAGCACACCCTTATCTGTCTCAATACCGCTCCCTTTCAGAAAGTCTACGTTCGGCTCTACACCAATGGTGATACCCAAAAACTGGCAGGAGATGCTCTCCCCCTCACTGGTAACAATTGCCTGCACCCTGCCTGCTGCATCCTGCTGTACTTCTTTCAGGCTGGTATTGAAGCGAAGGTCGATGTGGTGCTGCCGTAAATGATTACCAACCATTGTAGCTTCTTCAGGAGGTAGTACGCTTGCCCAGTAGCCCTTTTCCCGCACCAGCAGGCATACGGGTATACCGCGGCTATGCAGCATTTCTGCCAGCTCTACACCAATAAGGCCTCCACCGACTATAACGCCCTTTTCAATTCCTGCTGTGCTTGCCTCTATTGCTTCCAGGTCCTGCAGGCTGTAGAGGCCATGTACTCCTTTAGCGCCTTCGCCCGGCCAGCCTCCTTTTCGCCAGCGCGATCCCGCAGCAATAATAAGCTCATCATAAGCAATTGGTTCTCCCTGCCGAAGCATCAGCTTCTTTTGTGCTACATCCACTTGTTCCACCCAGTCCGTTACCAGCTCAATCCTGTTTTTGGGCCAGAACCAATCCTCATAAGGCTTCAGGTGGTGGTATTCCATCTGCCCCATGTAGAGGTACATCAGGGCAGTACGGGAATAAAAATGGTCGCTCTCTCCGGAAATAACGGTAATGCGGAAATCACTCCCTTTGCGAATGTGCCGCGCTGCAGTAATTCCTGCAATGCCATTTCCAATGATAACCACGTGTTTCATGCGCTTCAATATACGGAAATTAGTATGCAGCAGATTGTCTGGCTGCAGACATTTAGGTTAATACCGATTGCTTAGTTCCTTCAGCAGTCCGGCCAGGGAAAAGAACTGCTGCTCAAACAACCCCTGCTGGTAATGCCACATCCAGCCTACTGCGCTTCGCTGTACCTCTATAGTTGCTGTGACAGTCGATGCCGCAGCATCGGTTGCCGCAGCATGGGTTATCGCAAAAATGCCATGGCGGCGAAGCAACTGTTCTGTCCAATAGCGGGCTGGTTCGGCACCATTTAGCTGTACACTGGCTTTGTGGGGAAGCGGCTGGTAAAAGCGGCCTGTCTGGATATCGAACATAAATGGTGGCCTGCCGAAAGCTTTTTCAAGAGATCCGTTCAGCACCAGGTCTTCAGGCAGGCCTTCGGCCAGGGGATCGTTGGCATCGTGGGGCATGAGCAGCAGGCGATCTGCTGTTTGCAAAGCCAGATCAAGCTCGTGTGTAGCCACCACCACTGCTTTTTGCTGCTCCTGTGCCACCTGTCTTAGCAGGTGCATGATCTGGATGCGGTGTACCAGGTCGAGGTGGGCTGTTGGTTCGTCGAGCAGGAGCAGCTGCCCACCCTGGGCCAGCGCCCGGGCAATCAGCACCTTCTGCCGCTGTCCATCGCTTAGTGTGTATAGCTTGCGGTCTGCCAGGTGTCGGGTCTCTGTATTATCCAGTGCTTTTTCCACTGCTTTACGGTCTGCCTCGGCCATGGTGCCAAACCAGCCGGTATGCGGGTAACGCCCCAGCTGCACCACCTCCAGCACCCGCAGGTTAGCAGCATGTACCGGATCGGTTAGCACCAGGCTGATGGCCCTGGCTTTTTCCTGCTGTGAAAGCTTTTCGATGGGTGTGCCCTGCAGCAGCAGCTCTCCTGCCAGTGGCAGCTGTACCCCCGCCAGGGTACGCAGCAGGGTAGATTTACCGGCACCATTTGGCCCCATGAGGCAAACCAGCCGCCCAGGCTCCAGCTCCAGCTCAATATTGGCACGTACCAGGGTGTCCTGACGGTAGCGGTAGCCGATGCTAAGGTTATGGGCCTGCAATACTGCTTTCATCTTAAAACATTTTACCAATTGCCCGCTGCCTTAAGATAAGCCACAACACCACCGGCGCTCCAAACAGCGTAGTGATGGCATTAAGCGGCAGGGCTCCACCTGCTGCGAGAATATTTGCCAGAATATCGCACAGGAGCAGCAATATAGCACCGCCCAGCATTACCACGGGCAACAATAAACGATGATCGGAAATATGAAACAGTAACCTGCACAGGTGCGGCACTGCCAGGCCTACAAAAGCAATAGGGCCGCAAAAAGCTGTGATGCTGCCTGCCAGCAGGCTTGTGCTAATCAGAATGAGGGGGCGCACTTTACCCATGGATACGCCCACACTACTGGCGTAGCGCTCTCCCAGCAGCAGGGCATTCAGGGGCTTAGCCAGCGCCTGCGCCAGCACCAGCCCCACCACTACCACCGGCAGTACTACCTGCAGCTCGGGCCAGGTTACACCACCCAGGCTACCGAAGGTCCAGATCATATAAGCCTGTACTTTTTCGGCGCCACTGTAAAATTGCAGCACACTTACTACGGCTCCGGCCAGGCTACCTACCATCAGGCCCAGGATGAGCAGCGCCATGCTATCCTGCAGGCGCAGGGCTGCCAGAAAAATAAGCACCAGCACCCCTGCAGCACCTATGGCCGCCGCCCCGGCAGTAAGCCAGGGAATCCATTCGGGCACAATAAGCCAGCCAATGCTGCCCGCCATCAGCAAAAATGCAACCCCCAGGCTGGCACCTGAGCTAATACCAAGTACAAAAGGCCCAGCCAGTGGGTTGCGAAAAAGCGTTTGCATCTGCAGGCCCGATACGGCCAGTGCACTACCTGCGGCCAGTGCAGTCAGGGCTTTGGGCAAGCGAAACTCCCACAGGATCTGCTCCCAAACCTTATTTTCAGCGGGTGTACCCGTAAGAATTTTTAAGATGGATTGATAGGGAATGGCTACAGCTCCCAGACTTAAGTCTACCACAAACAGCAGCACCAGCACCAGCACTAACAGCAGCAGGCGCCAGCCCCAACCTTTCGGCATCCATAAAAGTGGTTGAAGAGATTGCATCAGCCGGCAAATTAACGAATAGCAGGCAGAGGGCAAACCCCTCATTGAGGGATTTACGCAGGCTTGTATTTCTTATTGAGCAATCTTTTATACTCCAGGCTTCTTGCGCCAAAGTTCATGAGCAATCCCACCTCCAGGTTGTAAACCTCCAGATAGTTCAATGCCTGGTTCAGGTGAATGGGTTCCATTTCAATCACAGCCTTCAACTCCACACTTATCTGCCCCTCTACCAGAAAATCAACCCTGCGTGTACCAATCTGATGCTCTTTGTAAATGATTGGCATCTCGAACTCCCGGGCATATACCAATCCTTTTAATGATAGTTCAATAGCCAATGCACGCTGATAAACTACTTCCTGAAAACCATTCCCCAGGGTTTTGTGCACTTCCATGGCGCATCCTATTATCTGATGGGTGGTGTCGGCATACTTCATCTTTACCAGGATTTTCAGGGATTTAGGGATTGCCCGGATTAGGGGTGGTGGTACAGCAAGCTGTTGGCTGATCTGGTGGTTGAGGTTTGATTTGAGTGATTTATTGATTTGGAACTACACATGCTCTACTACTTAGCCAAGCCAAACACTATACCTATTTAATCAATCCATAAATATCAATATTGTTAGCGCCTGTAGCCAGATATTTATCATCTGCCATTCCACATCCATCAATCCAATAAATCAAAAAATATACCACCACCCAAATCCAACAGCTTGCTGTACCACCTCCAAAATCCGGGCAATCCCTAAATCCCTAAAAATCCCGGTCAAAGACGTTTATAAAAGTAAAGCTCATGCCCTTCCATCAGCTCCGGGTGCAGGATTTTAATCAGATCAGCCAGCACCATATCCGGACGGGTATAACCCAGCTCCAGGTACTCGTTGCCGCCGGTGGTGTTAATCTTATTTGTGTAGGTGTAAACCTGCTCCTGCTGCCAGGCCCTGAAGCGCTTATAACGCTCATCGGCAGCAGCAAGGGCCTGTAAAGAGCTGAAGTCGGCCGTGTTGATCCAGTAGGGGGCATCATGGGCTTTGGCAAACACCTGCTCAAAGCTTAAAGGCACACTGCCGCTTGCTTCGGTCTTGCTCCATAAGTAATTGGCACCGGCATCGGCCAGAAACTGCGCCGCCCAGCTCTTGCCACCCGGCACATACCAGATATCGCCATAAACAATGCCGCTGAATACCTCCGGACGCTGCGCAATATTCTGGGTTAAGGATTTTAGGGAGTCGTAGCGATGCACGATTTGCTGAAAAACAGAGTCTGCTTCTCTTTCTTTGTTCAGGAGGGCGCCTGTAAACTTAATCCACTCGGCACGCCCCAGGGGACTGGTTTCCAGAAAATCTGCATTCAGGAGCACCGGCACCCCTGTTCTGTGCAGCACCTGTAGCGTACCATCGTCGGGCCCCATGCCATAGGCCATGATCAGGTCGGGTTGCAGGGAGAGTATCTGCTCCGGGTTTAAGCCTTGTGTGCTGCCAATATCGGTAAGTGCACCCTCTTTTAAACGGCTGCGCTGGGCAGGGCTGGAGATAAAGCCTGCCTGTGCAAAGCCTGTTAGCTTATCACTTTCGCCCAACATATCCAGGGCGGGCAGGTGGGTGGTACTAAGACTTATGATGCGCTGAACAGGTACTCTTACCACAGCATCGGCTTTGATGGAATCTGGCCTCGGCTGGCCATGAGGCAACAGCAAGTAAGTGTAAGGCCTGGTGGCGCCAGGGTAGGGCTGCTTTACATGAATTAGTTTATAACCATCGCCGTACTCAAGATCAAAGGTCTGGGCATAGTCGGTCTGGGTGGGCTGCCAGGCAGCAGTAGTGCTGCTTGTTTCAGTAATTTCTTTTTCTGAACGATCTGGCCTGCAAGACCAATGCGTAAGAACAAAGGATAAGATCAGTAGGATTAGCAGGCTTGTTTTGCCTGCGCTGTAGTTCAATTTCATGGGGCTAAGGTAAGCACTGAATAGTAGGGGTGCAAAGCCAATGCATTGTGATTCTGCCCCTATATAAGTAGTTTTAGGCTAATGAACAGCAAGCGCCGATCTCGTTTATCTCCCCAGGCTTATATAGAAGGTGTGCTGGCCTGCGACCGCATGGTGCTAAGCCGTGCCATAACCCTGGTAGAAAGCAGCCTGCCTGCAGACCAGGAGCTGGCCCGGGAAGTGATGGATGCTGTTTTACCTCACAGTGGAACATCTATCCGTATTGGCATTACAGGAGTACCGGGTGTTGGTAAAAGTACATTTATTGAAAGCTTTGGCTCCTACCTGACCAGTCTTGGCAAAAAACTGGCAGTGCTGGCAATAGACCCCAGCAGCCAGCGCAGCGGTGGCAGCATTCTGGGCGATAAAACCCGTATGGAACAGCTGTCGCACAATCCAATGGCATATATACGCCCTTCTGCGGCAGGCACTGCTCTGGGCGGTGTTGCTGCCCGTACCCGCGAGGCCATGCTACTCTGCGAAGCAGCAGGTTTTGAGGTAATCTTTATTGAAACCGTAGGTGTTGGACAGAGCGAAACGGCTGTTCGCAACATGGTAGATTTCTTTTTGCTGCTAATGCTGGCAGGAGCAGGCGATGAGCTGCAGGGCATCAAAAAAGGAATTATGGAAATGGCCGATGGCCTGGCCATCACCAAGGCCGATGGCGATAATAAAATGCCTGCCAAACAGGCGCAGGCAGCCTACAGAAATGCGCTGCACCTGTTCCCTCCCACCCAAAGCGGCTGGATTCCCAAGGTACTTACCTGCTCTGCACAAGCCAATGAAGGCCTGGAAGCGGTATGGCAAATGATTTGCCAATACCAGGAGCATACCCGCCTCAAGGGATTCTTTGCACACCGGAGGCGGGAACAAAACCTTAGCTGGATGCACACAGCCATAGAAGATATGCTGAAGCAGCATTTTTATAGCCATCCGGCTGTGGCACAGCACAGAAAGCAGCTGGAACAAGAGGTAATGGCCGGCAACAGTGGGGCTGTAGGGGCTGCACGCTTCTTATTTTCAGTTTTTAAAGGTAATTTCAGCCCCCAAACAGACGTTAATAACTCCTGATGCGAAACTGCGTATCAGCAATACACCTACTGAACAACGAATTTTGCCAGGCAACTATGGTACGTCATTTTTTTGCGACTTTACTAATATGTTTATCTATATGTGGATTTGCGAGCTCCTGCGAGGAGGAAAAACCAAAGGAGAAGCCAAGCCTGGACCAGGAATTTCCTGAGCAAACCACACAGGATATCCGCCTGAACCTGAACGACTACATCAGGTATAAAAAAATACACCAATGGGGCGACAGCCTCTATTTCCTGGTAGTGAGCTGGGGCTCCGACAGCATTGGCAGCTACAGCATATTACTGGCAGATAGTGCCAATGGCAATTACACTTCCTTTTCGGTGCACCAGCAGGGTTCCGTAGTACAAACCTGGATAAATGATTTTGACCGGGACAGCCTGCCAGAAATAGGCATTGTTACCCGCAGCCAGAACAAGCGTAAAACCGGGCAGATGCGCCTGCATGAGCTTGGCAGAAATTCCACCTTTGAGACCATTGATATGCAACCACTAAGCGAGCAGCTGGGAGCCGACTATGAAGGTGGCGATATCTTTTACCCGCAAACGGGGCAGATTGTCAGGGAATTCAGAACTGTTAATTTCGACACAGCAGTACAGGATAAAACTGTAAAACGGATTATATACGAGCTGGATAATAATCAGCTGATTGTCACTGAATTTGAGAATACCGATGACATGCAGTAAAATTCAGCAGTTCAGTTTGGCTTAATCTGGCAGCCAGCCTGTTACTGTTTCTGCACTGTAAAAGTCAGTTGGCTTATGGACCTGTTCGTTTGGTAGCGCTATTTTAACAACAGTACCTTTGGCAGGCTGCGAGCTAAGCTCAATTTTACCGCCCATTTTATCTACCACCTCACGGGTAATGTATAAGCCCAGGCCGGAGCCACTCCTATGTTCATCTGCCCTGTAAAACATATCAAACACCCGTGCCTGATGTTCCTGCCTGATGCCTATGCCGTTATCACACACCTGAAAAACAGCTAGCTGTACCGTTATACGGCCGGTAATTGTAATTTGCGGTGGTTGTACTTTATTCTGATAACGGATAGCGTTAGAAATAAGGTTACGGAATACAATGCGTAAACGAGCCGGGTCTGTATATAATGGAGACTCCTGGCGTATGTTTACATCAACATCAATCTGCTTGTAATCCTCCAGCAGGCTAAACTCCTCCAGCACCCCATAGATCAGTGCTTTTATGTCTACTTCAATAAATTGCATAAACAGCCGGGAGTTCCTGGAATGATCTATGATATCCCTGATAAAGCCATCCAGGCGATGCAGGCTGTTTTCCATCATACCACAAATTTTATACAACTCGTTTGGCCTGGCAGATTCCAGTTTCAGCAGGTTTATAAGGCCCATCAGCGAGGTTAAAGGCGCTCTTAAATTATGAGAGGCACTGTAAACGAAATTATCCAGCTCCTTATTCACTTTGGTCAGATATTCGTTTTTTTCCTTCAATGCTTCTTCTACAAGTTTAAGGCGCGTGATATTGGTAACAGATCCCAGGTAGCCAATAACATTGCCCTGGCTGTCTAGCTCAGATTTACTTTGCCCCAGTACCCAAATTGTTTCTCCGGTGTCTGGCTTCTGATACCTGTAAACGGCTTTGGTTTCTTCTACAGCCCCTTTTTTATCATACCACCCCCGCAGAACAAAATCCTTATCATCGGGGTGCAGCGCACTGATCCAGCCTGCACCAAAAGCTTCTTCGGGTTTCAGGCCTGTTAATTCACAAAACCTGTCGTTTACATAAAAGCAGTCTTTTGAGCTGTCGCAACGGAACACCCCAACAGGCGTCATGCGAAGAAGATCCCGTAAATGCTGTTGGCTCAACTGCAGCGATTGTTCCTTCTGCTGTTGCTGGTATTTAAATGAAGATTCAGAAAGAGCTCTTGTAATTGCCTGCGGCAGCTTGTAAAGTTTATCCTGCAGTACAATATCACAGGCGCCGCCGCGCATCATCTCTATCACCCACTCCTCTCCCATAGCAGGGGCTATTACAAGTACAGGAATCTGCGGCGCAAGCTTTTTATGCAGGCCCAGGCAGTCGTAACCTGCAAAGCCTTTCTCCTGATAACAGATCAGTACTACATCTGGCAACACCGCCTGTACCTCCTTCATAAAGCCATTACTATCTTGCAGAGGCAGCAGGTTAACAGCCAAACCGGCTTTATCAAGCTCAGCCTGTACACTGCTGAAATGTTGCTGTTTATCCTCTACAAAAAATATACGTATGGCTTTTTCGGTCATCTAACAGCTTTTAACTTAAGACAGCGTAAAGAAGAAAGTCTGATGGTACAACAAATCATATATTAATATTCGATTCATAAGCATCTCTTTACTGAATACCATTCTTTGTAAATATTGCATGAATTCAGCACTTAAAGCCTGTTAAGGCTTTCTATAAACAACACTTAACATAATTTAGCAGAAACGGTATCTTCTTATTTATAAAATATAGGAAGATCATGATGATAGCCAATCATACGGCTGATTCTGCAAAAAGAAAAGCATTAGGGGGTGGAATAGATTTATTTTATTAGATAATTCTAAATATTTGTCATTAATATACCTTTTATGAAAGGTGTCCACAACCGGTGCTGTAAAATCTATCCTGATTTTACTATTTCAAGCCCTGCCTTTAACTGCTGTAGCCAGCCCCTTATAAGCAGCAGGAGCAGCGCTAAAAAACGCTGCTCCTGAAAATAATGCTTTGCTATAAATTATGATCAACGGGCCAGAAACTGGTGTGGAAATACCCCGGCAGGCTCACGGTCTAGCTCTGTGCCATCTGCACTTAATCTTAGCAGTGTACCCGGGTCTGCACCGGCAGCCACACCCAGATAAATTTCGTTGGTTTGTGGATCTATCCAGAACAGCCTGGCATCGTCCATCTCCAGCACCTGCTGCGGCTGGGCTCCGTTCTGACTAACATCCAGCCTGTATAGCTTATTATAGGTGGTAGTATAGTCATCACTGTAGGCTTGGGTAAGGAAGTAAAGATTGTTACCTACAAACTGCCACTTTGTGGCACTGCCAGGTAGTTTAACCTTGCTTTCCAGTGCAAAAGTAGAAGGATTATAGCGCGAAATTGTGTCTCCTGAAAGGGTCCAGATCTTTCCACCGGGTGCTTCCATAATTCTGGAGGTTCCGCTAACGGTTTTAAATTTCTGTGCAATCTCCAGGGTACCGGTGTTGATAATAGTTATGGAATCGGTGAATGAGTTCGCCACCCATAGATTCGTTCCATCAACAAGTACCCCCTCCGGACCTGAAGGCACAGGTATGCTCTTTTCCAGCTGATGTGAATTACGGTTAAAAACGGCAATACTGCTGTTTTTCAGAGAATAATCTGGCTCATAGGCTCCCCATACCGATACAAATATTCTGTTATCGGTAAATGCTGCATAACGCGGTGAATACAGGTTACTGGCACTGCTGTATTCGTGCTCTTTTTCCAGCGTAGCTGCATCGGCAAAAATTACTTTACCCGGGCCACCATTCTGATTCACCATGATAACCATGTTATCTCCTTCAATGCTTGCACTTTCTATGCTGCCGCCTACTGCTTCGCCATTTACTGTTCTGTATGCACCCTGCTCCATTGTACTGGTTTCCAGGTCATAAAGATCAATGGTGCCGTTGCCCGGGGTAAAGTTTCCCTGGTTCACCAGTATTAAAGCTCTTTCAGTAGCTGCAGGTGTTTCTGGAGCGTCGTCATCACAGGCTGCGAATACTAATGCAAGGCTGCTGAAGCAAATCAGCCAAAAGTTGTTCAACTTGTTCATCGTTCTATTTATTAAAAATATAGTTTAGTGTTAGGTTATAGCTTCTGCCGGGCATGGCGCGGTTTTCGTAGTTCTGATACTGATGATCGAGCAGGTTGCGCAGCTGCAATAACAGACCAAGGCTGTGGTTTTGCAGCTGCCAGGTTTTGCCTGCGCTTAGGTTCAGCAGGTAGTATTGGGGCAGGCTTTGCGCATCATCTTCTACACCTGTGGTGTACCTGCGGCCGGTGTACTGTCCGTTAAGCTCGCCCAGCCATCCTGCTTTTGCAACGCGCAGCCAGCTACTGGCTTTCCAGAGCGGCACAAATGGCAGTTGCTGGCCCACTGTACGGTCAAATTCATTAAGGGCAACACTGTTTTCTGAACGGGTATAGGCTGCATTTCCGCCCAGCTCCAGTATGCTATGCTGCCACCTTAGGCCCATTTCATAACCGCGGCTGTACACACTGCGCAGGTTTTTTGGTCCCCAGCCGGAGACTGGTTCACCATCCGGGCCCGGGGCAACGGCAGGCCGCCACATAATCCAATCGTCAATCCAGAGCCAGTAGGCATTAATATCTGCCTGAAATTTTCCACCAAACAGATCCAGTTCTTCTGATATCAGCCCTGCTTCGGTATTCCAGCCTATTTCAGGCTTTAAGTCGGGCTGGCCAAACCAGGGCCAGAAACGGTCGTTGAGGGTGGGCACACGATAGTGCCTGCCTCCGGAAGCTTTTGCTTTCAGGTAGGGCAACAGTGCTACTTCTGTACCAATTGAAGGCGATAGCGGGCCCCAAAGCTGGTCTGTTACTATTTGCCTTAGGTTAAGACTGGTTACCCACGACTGATGGGGCTGCCAGCGCAGGCGGGTAAATGCCTCCAGTCGGTCTTCGTCTCTGCTATAATTTTCGTTGGTAGCCTTGCGCCAGTTCCATTGCCCCCCCACCTGTAAGAGCAGCTTGTGGGAGAGTTCTGTTTCCCAGTCGGTTTTAGCAATAAACTGCCTGGCCCTAAAACCGGAGCCGTTGTGGATCATTTCCTCGTCGATCAGGCCGCTCTGCAGCTGCCACTCTCCCAGCGGCAGTACCCGCCTGTACTGCAGGTTCAGGCGCAGGGCTTCATCCTGCTGCTCATCAGAGCCAGAGGTGCTGCCAATGGGTGGCTGTACCTGCCGCGATCCCTTTTGCCACCAGGCCTGCAGCCATAGCTCGTGCTCCGGCGCTGGCCTGAAGCCTATCTGAGCTACCCCACCCTGCTGCCAGAAAGCGCTGTGCACATTTCGCTCCCGGGGCTGCGCACGTTTAAGGGTATTGGTATAGGGAAAATCATTTTCGGCAGTGCGGCGGTAGAGGCGCACATCTGTTTGCCACTGCCGGTTTGCCCAGTTGCCTGCTACCCCTGTAAAATACGAGCCAAAGCTTCCTGCCTCCTGCCGTAACCTTGCACTCCAGCCCTGCCGCCACTGCTGTGGCTTTGTCTGCAGCTGAATGCTTCCACCCAGGGCATCGGACCCATAGAGGGCACTGCTGCTGCCATACTGCACCTGCACATTTTCAAGCGCAAAAACCGGGATCTGGGAGAAATCTGTTTGCCCGAGGGTAGGGCTGTTAATGTTAAGGCCATTCCACAGCACAGCGGTATGGCTGCTGCTGGTGCCCCTGAAACTAACGGTGGTAAGCTGGCCGGGGCCATACTCGCGCAGGTAAAGCGGGCTGCGCGACTGCAGCAGACTGGCAAGCGACTGCCCCCGCTGCAGCTGCAGGCTTAGCGAATCGAGCTGCTGCCGCTTTACACCTACTGTAAAAGACTCGTGCAGCAGGCCTGTAATTTCTACTGCCGGCAGTAACGAGTCTGCCTCTACCTGCGCCAGGGCAAATAAAGGGGTGCAGCAGAGCAGCAGCAGGCAGTAACAGTTAAGCAACTTAGGTCTCACGCAATAGCCAGATTAAATACCATGATTTAATGCAAAGCCTGCGGCTGTAAAAGCATGAGAAAGGCAGTGACGCGAAAAGGCATCGGCGCATTTTCTCAGCCTTTCACCCGAAAGCCTTGAAGTTTAGATAATGGCAGGTCTCCTGACTTGCGTTCCTGCTGCACTGCCTTCCCATTCCTGATTTCTCGAGAACAGTGGCTTGTGGTTTGGCAACAGGTTTGTTAACGCTTACAGTTGCGGGGACAGCTCCCGATTTGCACGGGATTCCCTTTTAATCTGGCTAAGGGCGAAAGCCCGTCCAGAACCATAATCTGGCGCAAAGATAATAGTTAATTGTTGAATGTGCTAATGAGATTATATGCGAATTATTGAACAGCATGATAAGCAGCTTCCCCACGAATGCTACAGTTGCCTGTATAGCAGGCACTCAGGTGCTGATGCAGGCTGGTTGTTAAGTGGTGTCCAGACCCTCTACTGCATGCAAAACTTATAATTAGTACTACTCTCTACGCTCGTTTACCTGTTCAATAGAATCCTTGCGGGCACGTTCGGCTGCTCGGGCTCTTTTGCGGAAAAAGCCTCTGAAGAGAATGTTGCTTTGCAGGGCTTCCATGTTTTCATCCAGCTTGTTGCTGGCGGCAGCGGCATTGTTCATGGTGCGCTGCAGGTCGCGGGCAAATTCCGGGTCTTTCAGGAGTACGCCAACGGCATTATCATCGCGCTGAAGCTGCTCCGACAGACGCTGCAGTTCCTGTGTTACCTGCGCTGCATTGGCCGTAGTTTCCTCTATGTTCGAGAGTGCCGTACTATAGGTATCAGCAAAAGTGGTGTCATTCATAAGGGTGTATACTGGCCCTTCCTCGTTATTCTGCAGTCTGTTTACCATGCGCCCTACTTCGTTGCTTAGGCTACGGGTTCGCTGGCTGGTGGCCTCCAGGTTAGTAAGTGTAGTTCTGAAATCGTCGGCAACGGTAGAATCAGAAAGCAACATGCCAATGGTGCCATTGCCATCCAGCAGCTGCTGAGTAACCTGCCCCAGGTTGTTTGCCACCTCAATCAGCTGTTCGCCTGCCGATTGTGCAAGGTTTATGATATCTTCTGTGCTGGTAGTATACTTGGTACCTATGGTATCACCATCATCTACGGGAATGCGCATTTGGCCAGGCTCAATAACAATAATTGAATTTCCGACCAGACCTTCGCTGCTCAGGTAGGCCCTGGCATCTTTGTTGATGTATTTTTGATCCTTCTCTCTAACTTTTAAACTTACCAGTACCAGAGAGTCTGTGGCAATATCTACATCGCTAACAGTGCCAATTTTAACCCCGCTTAGCCACACATTATTGCCTCTTTGCAAACCGCTGACGTTATTAAAGAGAACATGAAGCGTTATATTGGAGTTAAACAGGTTTCTGGCACTTCCGATAAAGAAAATACCTATCAAAAACACAATTATTCCTATCAGTACAAAAAAGCCCAACCGGGCATTGCGTCTATTATCTTGTTCGCTCATGTTCTTTTAAATTGAAATATTGCATAAAAGTGCTCAGCAGCGGGTTTTTAGTCGTATATAGGCCATCAAAAGGCCCGTCGTACCCAACCTCACCTTCGTGTAAAAAAATTACCCTGTCGGCCGTGGTTTTGGCACAGGTAATATCGTGTGTAATGATGATAGAAGAGGTACCATACTTACGTTGTACCTCTACCATGAGTTCGTTTATTTCTTCGGAAGTAATAGGATCCAGGCCTGAAGTTGGCTCATCATAGAGCATAATTTCTGGCTGAAGGATAAGTGTTCTGGCGATGCCGATGCGTTTTTTCATACCACCGGAAAGCTCTGCCGGAAACTGGTTGGCCGTACGCTCCAGCCCTACATCCGCTAAAGCAGCCATTACCTTCTCTTTCAATACTTTTGTATCGTGGATCTTGAGATTGCGTTTTAGCGGAAACTCCAGGTTTTCACGGATGGTCATGGAGTCGTAAAGAGCACTCATCTGAAAAGAAAAGCCTACCTGCCGGCGCAGCATGTTAAGTTCATCGGGACCCAGGTCTGGCACGTTCTTACCCAGCACCTCTACTGTACCCTCATCTGGTGTAATCAAACCGGCAATGCACTTTATCAATACAGATTTTCCTGTACCCGAACGCCCCAGCACCACCAGGTTTTCTCCCCGGTACAACGAAAGGTCTATACCACGTAAAATGGTAAGCTCCTCAAAAGATTTATGAAGCCCCCTGATATGGATTACCTCTTCCCGGTTAGGCTCGTTATAATGCACGGAAGAATTCACTGATTTGTAGTGCTAAAAGGTCTAAAATAAATATCATGAACATAGAAGTTACCACTGCGGTATTGGCCGCTTTACCCACGCCTACTGTACCGCCACCAGAGTTATAACCTGTATAACAGCTAATTAAGCCAATGGCCAGCCCATACAATATCCCTTTTCCAACACTGGTAAATAAATCAAGCAGGGAAAGCGATTCCAGTGCCTGTGTCCAGTAAAGTGCAAAAGAGGTTTGGGAGAAATAGTTTGTAGCTATAAAAGACCCCAGCAGGGCTATAAAGTCTGCATAAATTACCAGTATGGGCACCATAAAGGCTGCTGCCGTTACACGGCTCACCACCAGGTAATGAAAAGGCTTGGCCCCTGAAACCTCCATGGCGTCGATCTGCTCGGTTACCTTCATGGAGCTTAACTCTGCCCCAATACTGGAACCAACCCTGCCTGCACAAATCAGGCCGGTGATCAGGGGCCCAAGAGAACGCACAATGGCAATAGATACCAGTGAAGGCAGCCATGACTCGGCACCAAACTCCTGAAGCGAAGGGCGGCTTTGCCGCGTGAACACAATACCGGCGATGAAAGCAGTAAACCCTACCAGGGCAAAAGTTCTAAAGCCAATCTGGTAACATTGGCGAAGAATCTCTTTGGTTTCGTAAGGTGGAACTACTGCATTACGGAAAGTTCGCCCCACGAAACGATAAATGTTGGCGAGGTTTACAAAAAAGCTGTTTAAACGGCTACTACGGCTATTGGAAAACAAAGGCTCTATGCTTTGGTAGTACAAAAAATTGTACTCTGTTAACCGTTACAGAGCACAAATGGTTATGAACGAGCAAAAAAAAGCCCTGCATAGGAGCAGGGCTTTGTGCATATCTGAATATAGCTTACTTAGCTGCAGGTTTATTCCCGGCTACCGGTTTACAGGTATTAAGCCCCTGGCCGATAAACTGGTTCATGGCTGTTTCCACACTGTTGTACTGCCGGCGGTTGCCGCAGTTACACATATACACCAGCGGGTCTTTGTCGATGATCTTCTCCCATAGTTCTCCTGGTGAGGGTGCATGGGGTAAAGCCGCATACTCCTGCATGGTGTAGCTGGTAAAGGCCACCTGCCCATTAATACCCTGGTTATCGAGCAGATAGCCCTGCTCAAGCTTTGCAGGATAAGGTAAGCCGGCTGCCCGGGCAATATCTGCAGGATGCGGGTAAGCTACTACCGCTGTTTTATCTTCATTCAGGGTAACGGCAACTTTATCAGTATAATCGGCCCGTGTTTTATATACAATGGCCGGCGGGCCCGGCGTAAAAACGGGTGTAATTTCCGGTGTTTTGTTCTGGTCTGTCATCATATTGTTTTTACAGGCAGCACAAAATAAAGTTAAAGCTATCAGCAGCAGGGGTACGCTTACTCTCATTGTTTAATTACTTTTTTAATCTGCAGATCGGCTCCTGAACGTGCCCTAACCAGGTACATACCGGCAGGCAGACCAGTTAAATCCACTTGTGTGGCTTCCTTGCCAAACTGCTTCAGCACCTGCCCGGAGAGGTTTAAAACCTCCAGTGAATCGAATGAGCGGCGTGCAGTGATGCTCAGCTGCCCGTTGGTGGGGTTGGGATATACCTCTACCAGTTCAGGCATGTCATCATCCTCTATGCCATTTGGCCTGGTGCGGCGTACTGCGGCCTCGAGGCTGTAAGAGCCGGTTTCGCCCTGAAAATACGCGGCCACAAACACATAGATCGTTTCTCCTCCCTCCAGTTCTATTCCTTCGGGCATTACATCATCATACACATCCGACCAGTTTTCTCCATATGTTGAGTAGGAGAATAGCACATCGTTGCTGTATTCATTACCATCGCCGCTGCTGTAGCCATCGTGCACCCGGAGGTTCATCTGGTATCTGCCATCGGACGGAATCTCAAATTTGTAAAAGTCATAATCAGTACCAACGTGAATGTTAGAGCCGTTAGTTGCTACTTTGCGCTCTGTATCGGAATAGGTAACAGGCAAAAGGTAAGCCACATCCGGCTCGTCGTTGTTTTCGTAGGCATCGCCTGCCAGTGGCGCTGTTTTAACAATCACCTTTGCAGGGTTGGTAAAGTAGGTGGAGCCTGCTATATCCCACTGGCTGCTGGTATTGGCATGAAAGAGTACTGCCACCAGGTAGGTTCCGGGCTCCACTTCTACGGTGCTGTTGCTAAACGTAAGGCTGGGGCTTTTACAACCGGCACAAATCTCTACATTTTGTTTTTCTTCTATAGTATAGGCAAAGCTGCCATCCAGGTTGTAAAGGCTTACATCAACCACTCCCCTGAAAGCAGTACCAGCATCGTTTTTAAGTGCAACTTTTACAGTAGCCTGGCCCATGCTGTAGAGGTCTTCGCCACTATTAATGTTGAAGGAAGACCCCAGCTCAATATCGTTAGGATATACCACCTCCAGACTGGCAGCACTGGTGTAGGAGCCACCACTTAACTGCTGCCACTCTCCATTGACAGGCTTGTAAAATACGCCCAGGGTGTACTTGCCGGGCAGCAGGCTTGCCATGCCTTCGGTAGAGAAAGTTACGCCTTCGGTATAGTGGTAATTTGCCGGCAGCTCTATTTCACTAATAGTCTCAATAAACTCCACAAAGTTGCCTTCGGCATCAAAAGCAGCTGCTGCATACTCACCACTGAAAGTAGCATTGCCTTTGTTGATGATGTCTGTATGTATGGAAAACTCCTGGGTGTAATATATTTTGGAAGCGCTGAGGGTTACATTTTCGTAAAGCTGCAACTCAGTGGTTTGTACTGGTGCATCAGGTGCTTCAATGTCAATAACTGCCTGGTGGCCGCTGTTAAAACCACCGGTGCCACCGCCGGTACCTACACCCGCAGGGTCAAGCGCGGTAATGGCAAAATAACCATCGGCATAGCCTCCCCAGCCCCAGTTCATATGGAACATGTTACTATCGTTGTAGCCATCGCAAACAAAGGCATGCCCCCCACCACTGCCAAAACCGGCATATAAAATTGGCTTACCAGCATCCAGTTGCTGCTTCAGAAGGTTAATCCAGGCGCTTTGGGTATAGTTGGCACGCAAAACACCTTTAACATCCTTGTAGCCAAAATAGGTTTTAAGTGCGTACTCAGAGCAATGCTCTACCGGGCTGGCATCAGAAACTACATAGGCACCGCTACCGCCGCGCTCGCCAATATCATAATTCATGTCTACACTAATACCTATGTGCTGCATTAAGGTAGCCACAGCCGTATTATTGCCATTTAGCAGCAGGGGCATGTTTGCCCAATCGTAGGTGGTATTGCTGAAGTTAGCTGAAAGGGTACCATAACGCTCGTGGTTGTAAGAGTGAAAGCCGCTACCCTTAGCAGGGTACTGCCAGTAGCGCATAATCTGGGCCATAGCGGTGGCCACACAGCCGGTAACGGTCTTTTGTTGTGTATCACCATCAATGGGGCACAACTGGTTGTAGAATGGAGCCTGATCCCATTTAGTGGCAATCAGTGGATTTACGCCATTTACAGCAGCTGTTGCCGTGCCTGACTTGCGCTGCGACACCTCACCTGTCAGTAAACCCTGCCACTCCTGCTGCAGTGCAACATTCTGGGGCAGATTTTTAATGGCATAGCGAATTTCATTTTTGTAGTACTCCAGCCACTTAATGAAATGTGGCGGCATCCGGTCCGGGTCATAGCTTCCGCTGTCGGTATAGCCCAGAATAGGGGTTACCTTGTCATCGCCAGATACCAGAATCATTCCTCCGTTTTCTCCTACATTAAATACATAGAAGTAGGTGAGCGGCGCAACACGGGCATTAACAGCAGAGGCTTTTGAAACCTCCTGATACGCCAGCTGAAGAGATCCTGCGGCACGCAGGTTTGTTCCCGGCTTAACTTTGTAAAGGTAATTAAGCGCTACCAATTGAGCATCTGCCACAGGCACCTGCCTGGCCTGAACCACTACTGCACCGCACAAAAGTGCAGCTAACAGTAAAAAAAATTTACGCATGGTTAATAAAAGAGAGTGAAGTTTGCTTTAGTTGAGCCCTAAAGTATTGCAAAGGTAGCAGGTTGAATACCGATGTTGAATTGGCTTATTGCCAGTTTTTTTTGAACCAGCAAAAATGCCGGATGAATGGTGAAAAAACAGTTTTGAAAGGACTGAGGGCTTGCCTGAGGGAAAAATGCAGGCTGAACTGAGCAGCGCACAGCTGTGCAACACCTGTGATGAAAACAGGGAGCAGCGTCCGGACAGGTTCAGATGTTGGTAACCACCACCAATACTTTCCGGAACTTAGAGTTGTAGGGGTACTTACTGCGCCTGTCTAAGAAAGTGCTGGTTGTTATACGAGAGGGAGCCACTCCCTGATCAATAAAAAACATTCTAAGATACAGGCTTTTCTGCCAGCCCTCCTGGTAATACTCATCCGACTTATAAACATGGCTCACCCTAAGTTCAATTTGCACGTCGGGGTTCTTTGTCAGATAATCAATTAGCTCTCTGAATTCCGGGCTGGTATTCTCAACAGTAAGTGTACCGCTACCTGGTTCAAAGCGAACCTCATCGCTGATGTTGATGACATTGATCTTTCTGACTTTGTAGCGATCTGTCATAAAATCGGCGCTGGTAACCTGCCGTCGGTTGCAGGAAAAAAGAAATATAATAAATACGGGTATCAGATAGCTGGCTCTCATTTCAGGAAAGGGGCAGTCACAAAACTTTCTATTGATAAAAGCAGATTGCAGCCAACAAGTTTAATTTCTGTACCTGAACCGCCCCGGAGCGGCCATTAAAAAGCACAGGCAGGCGGGGTAAGCCGCTTGCCTGTGCTGAATGTTTTTACCGGCAGTGTCAGGTAAAATTATGCCTCTTCTTCCATTAAGCGCCTGAGCACTTTTTGAGCTGCCTGTGCTATGATGGTACCCGGTCCGAAGATTTCGGCTACACCTGCCTGGTAGAGAAAATCGTAATCGCGGGCCGGAATTACGCCACCGGCCACTACCATAATATCTCTCCTGCCCAGCTTCCGGAGCTCCTCGATCAGCTGGGGTACCAGGGTTTTATGGCCACCGGCAAGGCTGCTGGCCCCTACCAGGTGCACATCGTTCTCGGCCGCCTGCCGGGCCACTTCTGCCGGCGTCTGGAAGAGAGGGCCAATGTCTACATCAAAGCCCAGGTCGGCAAAGGAGGTGGCAATTACCTTGGCACCGCGGTCGTGGCCATCCTGGCCCATTTTGGCTATCATGATCCGGGGGCGGCGCCCTTCCAGTTCTGAAAATTGATTTGCCAGTGCTATTGCAGCAATAAAATCTGCATCTTCTTTTGCTTCGCTGCTGTATACACCGCTGATGGATTGTACGGGCGCTTTGTGGCGGCCAAACGCTTTTTCCATGGCATCTGATATTTCTCCTAAGGTAGCACGGGCTCTTGCTGCATTTACAGCAAGTTCCAGCAGGTTTCCGCTGCCATCTTCCGCACTGCGGGTAAGGGCATCCAGGGCATCCTGTACCTCCTGCTCGTTTCTGCTTTCACGCAATTGCTTAAGGCGGCGCAGCTGCGATTCGCGCACAGCGGCATTGTCTACCTCCAGCAGTTCTATGTCTGATTTTTCTTCTGTCTGGTACCTGTTGATGCCCACAATCACATCGCGACCGGCATCGATACGGGCCTGCTTGCGGGCGGCGGCTTCTTCGATGCGCATTTTGGGCAGGCCGGTTTCTATGGCTTTGGCCATACCGCCCAGCTTTTCCACTTCTTCAATCAGGGCCCAGGCTTTCTGGCTTAGCTCGTGGGTAAGGGTCTCCACATAATGGCTGCCCGCCCAGGGATCTATGGCTTTGGTAATACCGGTTTCGTCCTGCAGGTAAAGTTGTGTATTACGGGCTATGCGGGCACTGAAATCGGTGGGTAGCGCAATGGCTTCGTCAAGGGCATTGGTGTGCAGACTCTGGGTACCGCCAAAGGCTGCTGCCAGGGCTTCTACGCAGGTACGCACCACATTATTAAAAGGGTCCTGCTCGGTTAAGCTCCAGCCGCTGGTCTGGCAGTGGGTGCGCAGGGCCATGCTTTTTGGGTTTTTAGGACTGAACTGTTTTACAATTTTAGCCCACAACATTCGGCCGGTGCGCATTTTAGCTATCTCCATAAAATGGTTCATGCCAACGGCCCAGAAAAAGCTTAAGCGGGGAGCAAAATTATCTACCGGAATGCCCGCAGCTATGCCGGCACGCAGGTACTCCAGGCCATCGGCCAGGGTGTAGGCCAGCTCCAGGTCTGCAGTGGCGCCGGCCTCCTGCATATGATAGCCACTGATGGAGATGGAGTTAAAGCGCGGCATTTTTTCAGAAGTGTACCTGAAAATATCGGCAATGATGCGCATGCTGGGTTCGGGCGGATATATATAGGTATTTCGCACCATGAACTCCTTGAGGATATCATTCTGAATGGTACCGCTTAGCTGCTCCGGTTTTATGCCCTGCTCCTCGGCCGCCACAATAAAAAAAGCCATAATGGGTATAACAGCACCATTCATGGTCATGGATACCGACATCTGGTCGAGCGGAATGCCATCGAAGAGAATCTTCATATCCAGCACCGAATCGATGGCAACGCCGGCTTTGCCTACATCGCCTTCCACCCGGGGGTGGTCGCTGTCGTAGCCGCGGTGGGTGGCCAGGTCGAAGGCCACACTTAGGCCTTTCTGGCCGGCAGCCAGGTTGCGGCGGTAAAAGGCATTGCTTTCTTCGGCGGTGCTAAAGCCGGCATATTGCCTGATGGTCCAGGGCCTGTTTACGTACATGCTGGCATAGGGGCCACGCAGGTAAGGCGGCACACCGGCGGCAAAGTGTATATGCTCCAGCTTTTTCACTGCTCCGGGCGCATGGAAAGCAGGTACTCCAATGCCTTCGGCTGAGGTCCAGACCGAAGCCTGCTCCTCTTCGGATGCACCTGTCTTCACTTGTGAGCCAGACCTGGGAAAGCCGGCTTTTATGTTGAGCTTGGTAAAATCAGGCTTCATTGGTAAAAAAAGTCTTGTCTTGAATTTCAGTGAGCACCTGGATCGCATTGGATTTCAGGTGGATAAATCCATCGAGGGCTCCTCTTTTAACATCTGGCGCCAGCTGATCTGGATTTCCTGCCACCAGCAATACGCCACCAAATGCCTGCCTGAGCTGATCGGTGAGCCATACAGCCTGCTGGTTATAGTCTTCATCGGCAGCGCAAAGCACCACTACATCAGGCGAAAGGCCAGACAGCTGGTCTATAACCGCCTCCTCGGCCTGCAGGTAGGTTTCAACAGTTTTAAAGCCCGCAACCTTCAGCAACTCATCGGCAAAGCCGGCACGGGCGCGGCTCATGGCAGCATCGCCAAATTTCAGCAGCAGCGCAACAGGCAACCTGCCCTGCTGCCGGCGGAATTCCTGGGTGCGGCGGCGCAGTGCTTCAAAAGCATCCGCCTGCCCCTGCTGCTTTAACAGCAGGCTGTTGGCAGTAGCGCCTGCTGCTATCTTGGGCAGCTCAAGCTCATCGGCAACATTGGCATATACATTTGCCCCCACAATACGCTGGCGGCGGCTGGCAATATCTTCATAACGCTGCTTGCGTACGCCTTTAATCATTTCCTGCAGCCTGCCCTTCTCTACAAGCTTTGTGTAATCACCCTCCTTTTCCAGCTGCAGAAAGAGCTTCCAGCTTTCACTAACCAGCTTCTGCGTGAGTATTTCGGGATAATATGCACCTGCTACAGGATCGTTTACTTTTCCAAAATAGGCTTCATCCCGCAGAATGGTGCCAATATTACGGGCCATGCGCAGCGAAAAAGAATTAACCTTATTCACCAGGGCGTTGTGAGGCATTACAGTTAAGACATTACAGCCACCCAGGATACCGCTCATGGCCTCGGTTGTGTTGCGCAGCATGTTATTGTGCACATCCAGACGGGTTTTAGACCAGCGCCCTGTGTAGGCATGGATATAGACATCTGCAGCACTGAAATTTGCCAGACCATAGGCATGCGCCATTTCGGTAACCAGGTAGCGTAAAGCCCTTATCTTGGCTATTTCAATGAAATACCTGCCTCCCAAGGCTACAGAATAGCCAAGGTTAGAGAAAGCTTTTTCCGGACTAACCCCCAGCTCGGTAAGGCGGTGCATGTATTCTGCCGTGAGGCTAAGCAGGAAGGCTACCTCCTGAACGGCATGGGCACCAGCATTGTGGTAACTGCCGCTATCCAGCATAATGCCTTTAAGCGCAGGATAGGGTAGCGTTTTTTCAGCCGCCTGAGCCCATTCCCTTAGCCGGTCGTTGTCAATAAGACCTGTTTCGGATAAATATCCCAGCGGATCGAAGGCAATAAAACCCTGGAGCTGCCCCGGGCTTAAACCTATATGGCTGATGTATTGCAAATAAGCTGCAAGCACTTTATGGCCTACTTCCTCTACCTGGAAAGAAACAGTGCAGTGCTCCAGGAGTACCCCCTTCAGCAATACATGAAAATCCGGTAAGTCCTTGAGTGCCCGCATATCAAATAGCAGGCCATCGGCGCCGCCATTGAGTGCCTCCAGTGCAAGTGCATTGGCAGCTGCTGTATTGTTACTAACGGGCAGGTACTGCATGTTTACCCACTGGCGCGCTTCTCCGCCTGCCGCAGGTGCCGGTGGGTTCAGGTTAACATCGGGTGCAGCACCATCTTTAATATCCTGTGCTGTATAGTAAGGTTCAAGTGAAAATCCTTCGGGAAGTGTCCATAGAAGACTATCATATGACTTTCCCTTCAGGTCCTGAAGCACCTGCTTCTTCCACTGTTCTTTATCGGCAGCACTAAAATCTGAAAAGAGAAATTGCATGAAAAAATTGATGGTGGTTTTAGGGTAAAGTTAGCTTTATTTGCGTTTGTTTATAAAGCTGCTCCATATTTTATGCCCGGTTCTTCTCCTGAAAGCAAATTAAAAAAGTACCTGCACCTGCTAAATTTTTGGTTCGTAAGCTATTTGCTTGTTGCCTGTGGCAGCGCCAGAACAGCGCCCCAGCATGCAGAGAGCAGCACAACCTTTATATCGATAGATTCGCTGATACCGGCAGATGCGGCCGTAGAAAGCTACATACAGCCTTATAAAGTAAAGTTAGAAGAGCGTCTCGACAGTATTATCGGGTACGCCGCACGTGAACTTACAAAGGGCGAAGTAGAATCTCCCCTGGGAAACTTTGTTGCTGACATAAACCGCGAAGCGGCCCAGCAGGTAAGCGACAGCCCCATAGACATGGGCGTTGTAACCATTGGCGGCCTGCGCATGCCTATTCCGGAGGGTCCTGTAAGAACTCGGGATATGTACGAGGTAATGCCGTTTGAAAACTTATTAGTGGTGCTTAGGCTTAGCGGCCCGCAGACAAGGGAGCTCTTTGAGTTTGCCGCTGCAAAAAAAATAGTGGCCATCTCTAACAGTAAAATGCAGGTACGGGAAGGTAAACCGGTTAACATTACCATTGATGGCAAGCCGTTTGACGAATCGAAGAGCTATACTGTAGCCACCTCTGATTATTTAGCCGGCGGCGGCGACAATATGACATTTTTTAAGGACGCAGAGATTGTAGCCTTTACGGATGTTCTGTTGCGTACGGCAATCATCGATAAAATAAAGGCACTTCAGCAGGCCGGGCAAAAAATTGATGCCCGCCTGGAGGGACGTGTTGAAGAAGTTAACTAAAGCCCTATTTTTTTCTGCCAGAAAACAGCCAGCATGCAGCGAAGAGAATTTATAAGAAATGTAGCCTTTGGTACCGGTGCCCTGCTTACACTGGGCCCGCTGGTAAGTGAGGCTGCCAATGAACAAAAGCTCACCATTCTGCACACCAACGATATGCACAGCCGTATTGAGCCTTTTCCCAACGATGGGCGCAGGTGGGGCGGAACAGGGGGTATGGCCAGAAGAGCCACTCTAATTGAGCAAATTCGCGGGCAGGAGGAGCATGTGCTGCTGCTCGATGCAGGCGATATCTGGCAGGGTACTCCTTATTTTAATTTTTATGAAGGAGAGCTGGAGTATAAGCTCATGAGCCAGATGCGCTATGATGTAGCTACCTTTGGCAATCATGACTTTGATAACGGGCTGGAGAATATTGCCAGGCAGCTGCCGCATGCAAATTTTCCGTTTATAAGCGCTAACTATGACTTTTCGCGCACCATGCTGAAAGGCCGGTTTGCCCCCTACAAAATCTTTAACAAGGGGAAAACAAAGGTTGGCGTTTTTGGTCTTGGCATTAAGCTGGAAGGCCTGGTTGCCGATAAACGGAAGGGGCAGACTGTTTACCTGGACCCTGTGCCTGTTGCCCGTGAAATGGTGCAGGAATTACAGGCACAGGGCTGCCACCTGATCGTTTGCCTCTCTCACCTGGGGCTGGAGTATGATGTGCCGCAGATATCGGATGTGCGCCTTGCCCAACAGGTGGAGGGCATAGACCTGATCATTGGCGGGCATACCCACAGCTTTTTAGATGAGCCAGTGCGGGTGCTGAACCCTGCAGGCAAAGAAGTGCTCATCAACCAGGCAGGCTGGTCGGGCATTCGCCTGGGCAGAATGGATTACCACTTCGATGCCGCCGGCCGTACTACCGGTGTTAGCTGGAAAGTAGTTCCTGTAAACTCCCCGGCTGAGCAGAGTTGAACTTTCCTGAGTACTATGTTCCAACAAACAGATTACAGGGGAATGTAGGATTCTAATTTTCGTAGGAAGCGAAAAGCTTTCTTGAATATTGGATATTCTTATGTAACTTTAAAACCCGTTTTTTCCATTAGCCAAAGCCTTAGTGGCCAATGCATCAGAATTGCTATACCGTCTGGTCAAGTTGTCTTGAGCTCATCAGAGAGCACACAAGCGAACAGTCTTTTAAGACCTGGTTCGCACCTATTGTGCCCATGAGCCTGGATAATTACGTACTTACCATTCAGGTACCCAGCCAGTTCTTTTATGAGTGGCTGGAAGAAAATTACGTTCACCTGCTCAAGCAGGCTATTATGCAGCAGCTGGGGCCGCAGGGCCGCCTGCAGTATTCGGTTATTGTAGATCGTGGCAATGAGCAGTTTCAGCCTAAAACGGTAAGCCTGCCAGCCATGAAGCAGGCATCGTCGCGCCAGCCGGTTACGCCTAACGGCGCCAGCTACGACCGCGATTATAAAAGCCCGTTTTCTTTAAGAGCCATAGATGAGGTGCAGCAGAAATCGCACCTGAACCCTACTTATACCTTTACCACCTACATTGAAGGAGACTGTAACCGCCTGGCCCGCTCTGCAGGTATGGCAGTGGCAGAGCGCCCCGGCGCAACCTCCTTTAACCCCTTAATGATCTATGGTGGTGTAGGCTTAGGCAAAACGCACCTGGTGCAGGCTATTGGTAACGAGATTAAGCACGGCCTTAATGATAAATTCGTGCTTTATGTTACCTCCGAGAACTTCACCAACCAGTTTATAGAAGCCCTGAAAGGCAACAACGTTCAGAGCTTCAGCAACTTCTACCTGCAGGTAGATGTGCTCATTATCGATGATGTGCAGTTCCTGAGCGGTAAGGAAAAAACACAGGAGATCTTCTTCCATATCTTTAACCACCTGCACCAGAGCGGCAAACAGATCATCATGACCTCCGACTGCCCTCCAAGGGAGTTGAAGGGTCTGCAGGAACGTTTGCTCTCCCGCTTTAAGTGGGGCCTTACCGCAGATTTACAGGCACCGGATCTGGAAACACGCATGGCCATCATTCAGCGTAAAATGGAAGCCGATGGTATTTTTATTCCTAACGATGTAGTGGAATACCTGGCCAATAGCGTTGATACCAATATGCGTGAGCTGGAGGGTGTTCTGGTTTCACTGCTGGCACATGCCTCGCTTAACCGCCGCAACATTGACCTGGAGCTGGCAAAATCTACCCTGCAAAACATAGTGCAGGAGATCGATACCGAGGTAAACATCGATTATATCCAGAAAACCGTTTCGGCTTTCTTCAGCATTACGCCGGAGCAAATGAAAGGCAAGAGCCGCAAGCGTGAGTTTGTGGTAGCCCGCCAGGTGGCCATGTATTTTGCCAAAGAATACACCACACACTCGCTCAAATCGATTGGCGCTCACTTTGGCGGCCGCGATCATAGTACAGTTATCCATGCCGTGCAGGCCGTTAATGACCTGATGGAAACCGATAGTAAGTTTAAAGGCTCCATACAGGAGCTGACCAAAAAATTAAAAAGTAAAGTAGCTGCCTAAGGGCAGCTTTTTTTTTGCTTCTACCTGCTTCACTGCCGCTCCCCTGCTCCTATTCATTACCAAAAAGCATATACATTCTAAAGTTTTGCAGTACTGGCTAAACCTAAACCCTTTCTTTTTAATTAAAATTAGTAAGTCTGAAAACTATTTTTTAAGCATTTAAAAAGCGCTGATATGCGATTTATTTCAACTTACGTTCATGGCATGCTGGATTACGGCATAGGTGTTATTCTGTTATTATCTCCCTGGATCTTTGGATTTGCGGCACAGGGAGCCGATCCACAGGCAGTGCCGGGCACCAACCCAATGTCTGTTATTCCAATTCTGCTGGGCATTAGCATTATGGTATTAGCACTTTTCACCAACTACGAATTTGGAGCAATCCGGAAAATACCTATGGTAACACATTTATGGATAGATGCACTTGCCGGTTTGTTTCTGGCTGCATCTCCATGGCTTTTCGGCTTTGCCGATTATGTGTACCTCCCCCATGTGCTCCTGGGTGTGGCCGAAATTGGTGCGGCCCTGTTTACTGCTACAGCAGCCCCTGCTTACCCCGAAAAGAAAAATCCCATCAGGTAATAACGCAAACGCCCGCCCCTCCGCTTGCAACAGCGAGACTTCAATGGCCATTAACAGCAGATTTATTGCCTTATGATACCGTTTGCAATAAAATTTTGATGCTTTTCTTTGAAAGGCAAACAATTATTTCTTCTCTTTAAAAAATATTTTAAGAGAGGGTTATGAGCCAACCGCTGGAAGAGTTTAGGCGGCAGATTGACAGCATTGATGATCAGCTGCTGGAACTGCTGAATCGCCGCATGGAGATTGTAAAAGAAGTTGGAAAACTTAAGAAGACCGAAAACACGGTTATTTACCGTCCTGAAAGGGAAATGCAGATCATTGAACGGCTGCACCAAAAAACAGCCGGACTGCTGAACAAGCAGGCCCTGGAGGCTATTTTCCTGGAAATTTTTGCCGCCAGCCGTAACCTGGAGCTGCCAGAGAAGGTAGCTTATCTTGGGCCGGAAGGCTCCTTTACGCACGCAGCAGCAGAGAGCAGGTTTGGAGCCATGAGCGAATACCTGGCCATGCCTGCTATCTCTACAGTATTTGAGGCGGTGCAAACAGGTAAGGCGCGCTTTGGTGTGGTACCTATCGAAAACAACCAGGAGGGCGTGGTAGCCGAAACCATGGACAGTTTGGAGCGCTTCGACCTGAAAATAGTAGCCGAAGTAGCGCAGCCTATTCATTTTTGCCTGGCTACCGTTGCCGACAGCATTTCCAGCATTAGAAAGATCTATTCTAAAGACATAGCATTCCGGCAGTGCCAGAATTTTATGAGCAAGTACCTGCGCGGCCAGGATGTGCACATGATACCGGTTAATTCTACCTCTGAAGCCGCAAGAATGGCTTTGAACGAAGGCCCCGAAACAGCAGCTCTCTGCTCTTCCGTGGCTGCTAAAATCTACAAATTACCAGTGCTGTTTGATAATGTAGAGGATGCCGACTACAACCTGACCCGCTTTCTGATCCTGGCAAAAGACTTTATCAACCAAAAGGGTACGCAGGATAAGACCACTATTCTGGCCAAGCTGCCAGATAAGCCGGGTGGGCTGGTTAATTTTCTGCAGGATTTTCACCAGCGGAACATAAACCTCACCAAAATAGAAAGCAGGCCGGTACGCGGCGAAAGAAGCTTTGCTACCTGGTTCTATATAGAGTTCGACGGGCACCGTGATGACGAGCCTGTTCAGGAGATCCTTAAAAAGTACGACGACAGGCTGATATGGCTCGGCAGCTATGTAAAAGCACTATAACTCCCGGGGCAACAGCCGTACAAAAGTACTTACGTATGCCCCCAGCCAAGCACGTCTTGCTTAGCATTAACTCCCCAAGTAGTTTTGCGGGTATAGATCCCGGATGTTTTTGTGGTTGATTCGCATGATATTCTCCAAAGTGTGCTTGAGCCACTGAAAA